>CEUI01021854.1_pt1 | contig 18824 bp, 30 predicted proteins | sample 531411 | NCBI WGS metagenome assembly CEUI01 (sample SAMEA2622841, study PRJEB7988) | marine metagenome | isolation source: saline water (ENVO:00002010), including
TTGATTTTCTATCCATACATCTACTTTATCTAACCAATATTCCTCATTCATTAACTTTCCTTATCATTTCAAAAGGAACATTCCAACCTACATCTCCTACCATAACTACAGCTCTAGTTCTATTAATTTTCTCTATAAAGCCTTCATCAATTTTACCAGAACCTACTATTCTAACTTTGTCGCCTTTTATTAAACCAAAAGCATTTTTCTGAGCTAGATATTTTCTTTGATTTGAAATAATATCTCTTATAATATTTAAATCATCAATACTATCTAAATCTGAAATTCTAGTTCTTATTTCATCTATTATCTTTGTCATTACTGACCTCCTTTTCTTTTTCTCTCCAGTGTTTAATACAATAAGGAACCCCGTCATGTGTTACTAGAGCAGGTTTATCGCATTCAACACAGTGATTGGGCATTGGCATTATTTCTCCTTTAATAATTCAAAAGTTGTATTATCTCTACAGTGCATACAAATCCCTAAAGGTTCATATTCACCATTATCATGCAAATCATATAAAGGTGGAGCAGTACAGCACACGCTATACCACTCCAATTCTTCGAAATCATTCTTCATCATATTTTCCGAATCTTGTAAGTCTTTTATCATCTTTACTCCAATATTCTCGTTCTAACATTCCATATTTTTCTATTACTTCTTTAATAGCTAGAGCACTCGGTTTAGTTCGAGTATAAAAACTCTTTTCAGATCTATAACCCATATATTCCCATACAGGTATATTGTATTTTTCTACAATTACTAAGTCTTCTATTTTAGGTAATAAATTTTCATTATAACCTAAATCGTAACCTATCTCATCCAAGAAATCTTGTACTCTTTCTTTCATCTTCATAAGATACCTCTTATTCTTCCTTTTCAATTCCTAGTACTGGAAATGTTTCGTTAGCTTTTTCACCAATGTATGCCATAGCACCACCATCATTGCCTTCATCATCTCTCATAGGATATACCCATGTGCCATCATTTAATTGAAAGCATAATGGCCTAGAATACCACATACATTCTTCAGCTTCTCCATTACTAAAATATTCTACTTTAATTATTTTCTTACCTACTAATTTATCAGCTGCAAAATCAGTCCAATAATCAGTTCTTTCTTTTGCGTTCATTAAATCATATTTCTTACCATTTAATTCAGTCATCTTTTCTCCTTATAATACTGTTGGTGTTTGTTTATGTTTCTTTTTAGCATCTATAGGATTCCATTCTCGTCTTCTTACTAACTTCCAATTACCTGTTTCTAAGACATTTTTAATAATCTTATATTGAACTTCTCCAGGTGATAATTCACCATCTTCCCATAAATCCTCATCAGGTACTTCTTCCCATTTATCATTCATGGTTTTGTCTCCATTATTTTATAAAAAGCGCAGCATACATTGCATAAGCACCGCTCGAGCTCGAAGTGTTCTGCCCAGGGTATGCCAGCCAGGTCTTATGTAGGGTCCATGGTTTATTACGGCAACAACCTACAAATATAAACTAGTGTGTGGTGTAGTAATGAAGGATATTCCCACACATGTATATTATTCATTTTATAGTTATATTACTACTATATCGCCTAAAAACTTTACAACTTCGTCCACGGATTGCCATCCATGAGGCTAGGTATGATTTCTTTTATTTGATACATATCCTATTATATATACTCCATAGGCCACTGACAGAGTCTATAGTCGACACTCACCTCTCGTTAAACCAGTCTGCATATATAATTAATGCCACAACGATCCATTGTGGTAATTCTTTGGGGCGATCCATCTGTTATTTGTGAGGTGTCTTAAGTGATCAGCCATGTCGTCCCCCAGCCCTTATTGATATAATGGTTAGCTATCTTCCACCAAGATGCTCTCGAAAATATCCAGGCCATCATCCCTACCCAATAACATGACCGCCTCAATTGGCTCGTAAGTATTGGTTGGACTAAGCTTATTCATCATCTACAGTATTTTTAGGAAAAAGCGGATGTGATTTATGTATTAAATCTTGAGGTGATCCTTCATCATATTTTGATCCAGTGCTTTTATAAGTTGTAATATTATTACTAGCCTTCTTTGTTCCATCACATTTAGCAACAAATATAATTGCTGTAATTAATACTGTTGGTATTGTTAAATACTTTAATATTTTTTTCATTTATCCTCCATTACTTTTCTAGGTAATCCATAAGTAGGCATATCATGATAGATTTTATAACTTCCATCTTTATTAAACTGCCATACTTTCTTATTAACAGGACAATAGTAAATCAAAGATCTTCCCCATGTCCTTTTACTTAAATATCCCATAATTCCTCCTAAATTTAGGGAGCTGCAATGGGCCTTTGTATAACAACTCCCTAGCTACCAGTCAATAGCTTAATTATTCATCATCATCATTTTTATTAAATATATTTGTTCCCATTCTTTTATGGACTGCATCTAAATGTTTATTTACAATATATTCAAAATTATCGTCAAGATCTCTAATATTTATATCTTTAACTTTAAGGCCAGTATCACTTTTAGCATCATAATGTGCTAATAATCTTTTTATGGTATCTCTTTGTAGCTGTATAAATTGCACTAAATGATGTGCTGTATTACTTTGTAACATTGTTGTATCTAGTTTTAATTTATTATTATAACCCATTTTATCTCCTTATTTACGATTACTTATTTCATAATATGATCCAGGTCTTGAATCATGATGTATTGATCTGTCCACTTTAGTACCATATTTATCTAATAATTTGATAATTATACTAAAGAAAACCAAACCCATACCCATCATTACCCAAAATACTATTTCCATAATATTCTCCAATTGATTAAAAATCCTTCGATAGTTGAGATTAGACTATCGGATACTAAGACTTTCGGACTATGTTCCCACACGTTAGCATTCTCTATGCTCAAATGGTAGGTTTTGTCCTTATCCACTACTCTTGCGAATAGTATCCTAGCAGGTTCAGTGATTATAGATCACCACTCTTATCGATTAGATTATCTCAGCAGTTACTCATAGCTTATTGAAGATGCCTCCCCAATAAGTACTTTGGCTACAACACATATAAAACTTGAGGTCATATATGCTCTCTGGTATTTCAAGAGATTTAAGTACTAGAACCTTTTGCTTCTAATCGTCATTGCTGTTTTTCAAATAGATTTAACTATCTTTAGTTTATCTTATTTTAGTTGACAAACGGTAAATGTATTAAGTCGCAAATGAAGAAGCTTGCTATCCTATTAAGATAGTAAATACTTCGCTTAATACTATAAACTATGACTGAGATATCATAATAATATGGTATTTCTGGTGTCGCCCTTTATTACTAAAGGATTAACCATAATACTGGAATACGCTCTTGCTCTCACACTCAAGCTATTATCCCTACTCCTTATCCTATTGTATGTTACCATACTCACATCAATTACCATCTTGATGATATATATTCTCTTTGCCTTCGAGATTATATATGTAGAAGCTTGTATCTATGAACCATTGCTGGCGCCATCATACTGTCTCATGATAACTTTGGGTATATTGCTATACTTATCCTAACGACACGATACTGCCGATTCTTACGAATTCTTTAAAGTTTATACCTATCTTCTAGTGGTGATGCCTTATAGGTTCGTCCCATAAGACATCGTCATAGTTACATGATAAGAGTATAGGGCTCTTACCAAGTCTAAACCACTAAGTTTGCCATGACTGGCTATTCTTCTCTTAACTCATATTTTTGATGAGCATAGAGAATGCTAAAAGGGGAAATATCTAATTTCCTTTTAACTTTGTGACATGCAGCCACAGAGTTATTAGCTTTAACCATACCTACTTTAGCAATTTTACTAGCAACACCTTCATAATTTGGTGCTGTAGAACCTACTACTTCAAATACTTCATAAATGAACATATTATCTCCTTAGTTGATTATTATAAATGAAATGTTAAGCCTATGTTATTCGATTTTAATAACTCATAAACCTCCGAGGCTATTACCCCTGGCATACCATCTGGCATATTGATTATAAATCTAGGTATATCATTAGGTCTAGCTTGATCAACAAATTTTGATATATTAATGTCCCAATTAAATATTTGAATTGTATGGCCTTCATTCAATGCTTTAACAGCGCTTGTACGATCATACTTTATTGCAGTATTTCCTATATGATTACTAGGAATACCAGGTGCAACATGTGTATCATCATTGTTAAATGCATTAGCTATATTTTCATGAAATATTAAATCCATGAGTTGAGGTACGTCTTCATGACATACCTCAATTGTATTATAGTTAGAACTCCAAGGAATAATGCTATCTTTCATACATTCTCCTTACTAAACATATAATCTAAGTCTGATATAACCTTTGCAACATCAGGCGACTCAACCTTAATGTCTTTAAAAGCTTTGATTTTGGCAGCTTTAGACCAATTGATACCCATCAGTATTATGCTATCTTTAAGATTATTCATAACTGGTAACTCCTTATTTATTAATAAAATCTTATTTTTTACGTTAAACCTACTGCCTGTCATTGACAGTAGGCGGGATGATCAATTCCACTACGTAGTTAGGTACTATATTATACTCCCATGTCGCCTGCCTTCATCACATGGTATTTTTCTACATTGTCATATCCTCATGATTCACTTGACATAGCAATCACTATTGGGATGTAGTCACAGCTATTAACTGCATGAACTATCTTAAGTATAATAGTTTGGTATAAGTTGGTAATATACATCATGTGCACACACGTTATAATTCCAAAGAGTGGGGAATATATAAATATAAAATCCAAATCCATTGTGCTCACAAGATCATAGTAATAATATATATATAATAATAAGGTAAATAAGTGAATTTCTGTTGCCAGGCTCACCACACCCCGAATCTTTCGCATGATTTTGCATGCAAATAGTCATAGCCAGATGATTTACTTAAGCTGTTTAATAAGTCCAGCGACAAGTGCTTTAGTTTCTGCTATATCAGCCTGCAACTCAGCTTGAGTCGTAGTCTTAGCTACTGTGTTAAACAGTAATTGAAACATATGATCATTACCAGAAGCAGCATGAGCTAGGGCTAACCCCATGATTTGCTCACGTCTTTCAGTGCTAATCTCAATGTCACTATTCCTATTAAATTGCTTAGCTATCTGACTCTTTTGATATCTATCAGCCATTAACTATGCTCCTTAATTATTAGAATATACTCTAAAAAATAACATCATAAACCAAAAAATCTCAAACCAAAAACAACTAAAAAGTGATAACCAAAAACCCTGTTAAGGGGTACACCATTTCATAAAAGAGCACACACCAAAATGCTACAATTTTTAAAACCTCTTGTTTTTATTCTTTATCCTTAGTTATATTTCAATATCGGTAGTTATGATTTTTTAGCTATCACCCAGTTAGTACACGTGCGAATCGTTCTGCTATATTGGGTCAGAAGTTGGGTTGCCCTCCAAATAGGATCAAGGGTTTGTCCCCGATAACCGATAAAAACTGCTTTAATATAAACTTGAGTATGGGAGAGAATAACTGGCTCTGGGGAAATTTAAAGTTAATATTTTAAAATTAGACTTAGTCTTTTACAGGGGCTAACTATATCCAGGAGGCACTATGGCTGATAAGAAACCAGATATACATATTTATAAGTTAAAGATCGTAATTGATAAAGCTAGTAAAGAAGTATTACATCTATCTGAATACATGGAGAATGAAGGTAATGCTACTTTAAATATTGATGGTGAAGATTTAGTTGTTCCTGAGGAATTGGCTGATATGTTGAGTGATTTGGAAGGCAATACTCTTGGAATAACATAACCAAAACCCTGACGGGATTTGGAGTATTAGATGAGACATTATATAGTTAATAAGGTTAATAATACGGTATTTGATAGTAAGGAAGAAATACCAAAAGATTTAGTTTACAAAAAGAATTGGCGGGATGGCTGCTTATCTGATTGGGTTCTTGCAGATGATGGATGTATAATTCAGATATTAAGAGAAGGCAAGATGATCAAGCCAAAAGGTAAGAATAGAGAAGTAAGATATATAGGTACCTGTACTGGTACTTTTTTAGTTTCTGATAAGACAAAGTTGGATACCTCTAAAAGAGTTAATATATATAGTTTTGGAGGTAATGTCGAAAGGAACCAAATATTAGAGGACAGGAATAATTTAACATCCCGTGAGGAAATTTTTGTCCAGTATTTAGCATCTGGAATGGATGCTCGCATGGCGTATCTAAAGGCATTTCCGACTAATGACCCGCACTATGCAGGATTGCGTGCTGGACAATTAATTAAAACAACAAGGATAAGGACAGCTATGAAAGAAGAGTTAAAACCAGTATTAGAAGAACTAGGTATAAACGAAACAAGCGTTTTAAGACATATTAATACTATAGCTATGTCATCTGAAAAGGATGAGACTAAATTAAAAGCGCTCTTTAAGTTATCAGATATAATGGATTTAGAAGACAAGAATCAAACAAAGGTAACGCAAATTTCTGGTGCCGTTTTTCAAGGCTTTGATGCTAAGCAAATAGAAGAAGCTGAAAGACCAAAAGAAATTTCGGATAAATAATATGCCATATTTTGGAAAAAAAAGCAAACAAAGACTTTCTACCTGTCATGAAGATCTACAAAAAGTATTTAATGAAGTAATTAAATATATAGATTGTAGTGTACTAGAAGGTCACAGAGATGAAAGAAGACAGGAACAATTATTCAAAGAAGGAAAGACTAAAGTCCGTTACCCTTTTGGTAGGCATAATACAAAGCCTAGTCGTGCTGTTGATGTTACTCCTTACCCCGTGGATTGGGCTGACAGAGAGCGTCAGACACTTTTTGCTGGGTTCGTGCTTGGGGTGGCTGCTAGGATGGGTATTACTCTTCGCTGGGGAGGAGACTGGAACATGAACTTCAAGGTACAAGATAATAAATTTGATGATTTTCCACATTTTGAATTAAGGAAAAAGTAATGGCAGAATCAGGAACAAAAGATAGTTATATAGGAGTATCTACTTATTTAGGTCCTCCTAGTACAGATAAATTCGGAACTTTCTATTTAGTTAGAGGTACTGATGGAGCATTATATAGATTAGGACAGGCTAGTGGTACGTTAACAAAATTAGTTAATAGTGGAGATTGGGGTTTGTACCAACATGAAGACTCTCTTCCGACTCCCAAGCAAGAAGGATTGGAAACCTTAAATGGAAGAATGGTTTCTTTATCTGAAGACTATCCTAAGGACTTTCTTTCAAATCAACTTATAAGAGCAGGAGCTGAAACAGCTGAAAATGAACTTGAAGCAGAAAATTTCTTAGCTAGAAAAAGCATAGAAGATATAAGTGCTCCTTTATTTGTGTCATCTGAAAATATTACAATAAAAGAAGATGTAAATACAATGCCTCCAAGTGGCAAAGTTGATGATTTAAGAGACTTTGTTGCAGAAAAAAGCGATTTTCTAGACAGAGTGGAAAGAAAAACAACAGAAACTGAAAAAATATAGTATATAATTGCAAGTTTTTGTATTTTATAATGCAGATTTGGAGAATAATTGGCAAATATTAACTTAAATAATATAAATAAAGCCGAAGAAGAGCTCCAATTAGCATATAGTGACCTTATAGCATTTGGAAAATTGTTTCTACCTGAAGATTTTATGCGTTCTGAAACACCTTTCTTTCATTATGAGGTTGCAGACGCTCTTTCTAATTTAGATGTAAGGCAACTAGCAGTTATATTGCCTAGGGGACATGGTAAAACCGTGTTAACTAAATGTAATATAATGCATGATTTTTGCTTTAGTAAGGATGATCCTTTATTTTATGGATGGGTAGCTGCTTCTAGTAAGATATCAGTACCTAATCTTGACTATATAAAGTATCATATAGAATACAATGACAAGATAAGATATTATTTTGGTGATTTAAAAGGGAGAAAATGGACAGAGGATGATATTGAGCTTAAAAATGGCTGCAAACTTATTTCTAAGTCTAATCTTTCTGGTATTCGTGGTGGTGCTAAGCTTCATAAGCGGTACGATCTTATTGTTCTTGATGACTTTGAAGATGAGAATAATACAATCACACCAGAATCTAGATCCAAAATCTCAAATCTTGTTACAGCAGTCGTATTTCCTGCCTTGGAACCGAAAACAGGCAGGCTTAGAATAAATGGGACTCCAGTTCACTATGATGCCTTTATACAGAAGATTTTAACAGGATATGAATTATCAAAGAAGCAAAAAGAAGATTATAGCTGGAAAGTTATAACACATAAAGCTTTACAAGAGGATGGAACTCCATTATGGCCTTCATGGTTTGGTCATAAAGAGATGCAAAGAAAGAAAAAGTTTTATCAAGACTCTGGAACTCCTCAAAAATTCTATCAAGAATATATGATGGAAGTCCAAAGTGAAGAAGACTCTATATTTAATAGGGATCATATAAAGTACTGGGATGGTAAGTTTATAAATGATCAAGAAAACGGGATATCGTACATTTTACCTGACGGAGACGATCAGAAACCGTGTAATATTTTTATCGGTGTTGATCCAGCAACTGATTCTGCTAGGCGTAATTCTGACTTTTCCGTTATTATTGCTATCGCTGTTACCCCCGACAATAATATATATGTCTTGGATTATATTAGGGATAGGACACTTCCTGTCATGGGCATTCCTGGAACTGATAAAAAGGGTATTGTAGATCACATATTTCAATATGCAAAATTTTACAACCCTACGCTTTTTACAATAGAAGATACTACAATGAGTAAACCAGTATTTCAAGCTATTAGAGCTGAAATGCGTAGAAGAAATGAATTTATTATTCCTTTTAAGGAAGAAAAACCTGGTAACAGAATGAGTAAAAGAGATCGAATACAAGAAATAATGGCTCAAAGATTCTCAGTCGGCCAGGTTCATATTAAAAAAACTCAGTATGATCTTCATAGAGAAATAATGACTTTTGGGCCTCGTATGGCTCATGATGATACAATAGATGCCTTGGCTTATGCATGTAAATATGCTCATCCACCTCAAGGTATGCATGAAGGAAAGAGTGGATGGTATAAAAAGAAACCGAAAGCAAAAAGCTGGGTAACAGCATAAAGGAGTAAAGATGGTACAAGAAGATATAGATGTAGGAAGTTTATTGCCTGCTGATGATGAAAATATATTTGAAGGCAATATTGAGCCTATAACTGCAGCAAGTGAACTAGAAGAAGTTGTCCCAGACTATAGTTTTGATATAGGAGTGGATTATTCAGGCGGAGGTGGTGTTCAGGGTGAAGTTGATCGACAGGCTGCAGCAATACAAGGTGCACAAGATTTTGAAGGTTATACGCCTATGGGTCAATGGGATATTTCTCCTTTTGGAGATTTTCTTCCTGGAACTTATGATGCCGAAGGAAACTTTGTAATGGATGAAAATATTGCTAAAGAAGATTATTTATGGCATGATGAAAATGCTCCATACACAATGTATAAAAGTGATGAAACTGGAGATTACTCTATTATAGATCCTAAAACTGGAGCATTAGTACCTTTAGAAGGCTCATCTGCAACAGGAGGTAGTCGTGAGGATGATTTAGAATACAGAGCTAGAGATAAGTTTGAGGGCATGTTGGCTACGCTTGAAAAAGAAAAGGATTTATCTAGAGGGCAATATGATGATACGACATATAGTTTTCAAGGAGATACTAGTTATTTGTCTGATGAAGAAGTAGCTCAAGGAGCAGGGGTTACTTGGGATGAGAAATATATGGATGAGGAAGATTTAGCAAATAGAGGTCTTGCTGGAGAAAATATCAGTCTTTCAAGTGAATTAAATTTTTCTGGTTCACCAGGTATGTCATTACAAGAATATTATACCGAAGTAAGCGATAGAGTTGTAGGTAAAGAGGGCGTAGATTATCCTAGTACAGGCGATCAGCATAAACTTGCAATGTTACATGAGTATTTAGGTAGACAAGGTATTAATGTAACTGAAGATGGTATGTTAGAATATGCTAATTTTGGAAAACAATTCAAACATTCTAGAGGAGGTCGATCTACCTTGGGAATGGAAAAAGAAGATGTCCCTACTTTTATGTGGCAAGGCAAAGAATATCATACAAGAACACAGGATGAAGTTGATATTATTAATAAATTAAAAGATATTGATAACGAAGATATATTTAAATAAAGTCTTATGAAAATTTGGAATACTGTAGAAAGGGAAATAATGGAATTTATTTCTGAAGTCGATAATCCTATTAGGATAGATTACGGATTTAAATATAGCGGGACTTTGCCATTGGATTTTGATACATTTCCCGCAGAGACTTTACAGGAAGAAGCTGAAGGATCAAATGTAAAAACTTCTTATGATACAGATGATTTAGATAATCCAACTAAATGGATTTTATATCCTACAAAAAAATACGGTAAAGATCTTTCTGAATCTGAAGTTGATTTACTGCTTGAAAAAAATGAGCATTTTGGAATATATGATTCTTATAGCTCTATGAAAGAAGCTGATAATAATATAAAAAAACATTTTAAGGATTTAGATAGTATTAAGATAGCTAAAAGTATAGAGAGTCCTAGAATAAGAATTGTTAATGGAGATAAAAATGTCTGAACTAAATGATCCTTATTGGCTTTTTGGGGCAAAGCCTTATTATAAAACAAAAATTAAAGAGCCTAAACCTTTAGAATTATCTTTTGAAGAACAAGAAATTTTAAAAAATATTGATTTATCGCATCTGTTTGATAATTATGATAATTTGGTTTCTTTTGAATATCCAGGAAATACTTCTGAATCAATTACAAGAGATTTTGGAGAGAATGTAAATGCTTTAGAGTATATACAGAATAAATTAGATACAGATCAATTAGTTTTATATTCAGGTGATTTATATGGCATGGAAGGCTTTACCGCCTATGGACATAGCCCAGGAGTTTCTGATACTATTTGGGTTGACTATGATGCCTCTAAAAATCCTATGGGAACTTTAATACATGAATTGGCGCATGTTGAAAAGATTGGGGATGAAAACTTTAAACATAATATATTAGGTGAACCCCATGAAGATGTTGATATAGAATGGGATAAATTAGAAGAGTTGATAAAATAAACAGGAGAATTTAATGGCACGTAAAAAAAGAGCAGATGAAATTAGATTATTATATAATTTATCTAATAATTGGACAAGAAAGCAATGGGAACATATTAATACACAAGGGTATGAATTTGCTCATGATGAACAATTAACTTCTATTGAAAAGAAATCTTTAGAAGAACAGGGGATGCCTACTTTTACAATAAACAGAATTCTTCCTGTAGTTGAAATGCTTAATTTTTATGCTACTTCTAATGACCCTAGATGGCAAGCTATTGGAGTTGATGGCTCTGATTCAGATGTAGCAGCAGTTATATCTGACTTAACAGATTACGTTTGGGCGAATTCAAATGGATCTACACTATATAATAACACTATAAACGATGCTGTGACAAAAGGAGTAGGCTATATGCTTGTTTCTGTTGACAAAGATGCTGATAATGGTATGGGAGAAGTTACATTAACTCAACCAGAGCCATTTGATGTTTACATAGATCCTAAATCAAGAGATATGTTATTTAGAGATGCAGCTTTTATTACAATACGAAAAGTTTTACCCAAGAATCACTTAATTAAACTATTCCCTGATCATGCAAGAAAAATAAAAAGCGCAAGCAGTGACGATCAAAGTCAACATTCTTATTCAGTTAGAGATATGGGTAACTTAGACCAAAAATTATTTAATTTTAATGATCATACACAAGATGCTAGCATGGCAATTAATCCTGATGGTTCTGAAGATGAATTATGTGAATTTTTTGAAGTATATGAAAAAATAAAATTACCATACGTAAATTTATTTTATAGAGTCCCTCCTTCAAAAGAAGTTTTAATGCAAATACAGCAACAATGTGATAAGCAGGTTGCAGAAATGCAAGAAGAGATGCAAGTTCAGTTTCTTGAATCAGACAAACAAATGATGGAAGCTGTTCAAGCTGGTGAAATGTTGCCAGAAAGATATGATCTTGAGAAGAAGAAAGCCTTAGAATTAATGTCTCAACAATTAGAGACTTATAAACAACAATGTATGTCTAAATTACAGCAAGAAGCATCTAAAGTAGAAAATGTTATCATTGCTGAAAAGCAATATAATGTTATGATGGAAGATGAAGATGTTGCTAAAAATGTAATAGAGGCAGTACCTTTTTATCAATCTAGAATTAAGCAAACTTGCATGGCAGGTGATAAAGTTCTTTATGAACAAACTTTACCTGAAACAATTCAGGATTATCCTATAATTCCTTTTAATTACAAATGGACAGGAACGCCTTATCCATTAAGTGCTGTAGCACCTTTAATAGGGAAACAGCAAGAAATTAATAAAGCTCATCAAATAATGGTGCATAATGCTTCTTTAGGGAGTTCTTTAAGATGGATGTATGAAGAAGGTAGTATTGATGCAGAATTGTGGGAAAAATATTCTTCAGCTCCAGGAGCATTACTGCCCATCAGACCAGGAGTTGAAAGACCTACTCCAGTAATGCCTGCTCCATTATCAAGTGCCTTTTTTCAGATCGTGCAGGAAGGTAAAATGGATATGGAGTATTTAGCTGGTATATACAGCTCTATGATGGGAGATTCAGCTGGAGCTGGGGAAACTTATAGAGGTATGTTGGCTATGGATGAATATGGAACTAGAAGAATTAAACAATGGATGGGTAGCTGCATAGAACCTGCTTTAAAACAATTAGGTCAAGTTATTTTGCAGTTCTGTCAATCAGTTTATACTGCTCAAAAAAGATTTAGAATTATACAGCCTAGTGCTATACAAGAAGGCAAAACTCAGGAAATGAATATACCTATTTATAATGATATGGGAGAAGCTATTGGAAAATCTATGGATATTACAGCTCATAAATTTGACATTAGAATTATATCAGGTTCAACATTGCCAGTAAATAGATGGGCTTATTTAGAAGAATTAAAACAATTAATGCAATTAGGTGTAGTAGATGATATAGCTGTCTTAGCTGAAACTGATTTAAAACATAAAGATAAAATCGTTGAGCGTAAGAGCTTATATTCTCAATTACAAGGACAAATACAACAAATGCAAGAAGCCTTATCAGATAAAGAAGGTACAATTGAAACTCTTTCAAGACAACTTGTTCAAGCAGGTATTAAGAGTAAGGTTAAAGATGCTGAAGTTGAGATCAATAAAAAGAAAGAAGAAGTTAAATCTGGAATGACTAAAGAGTTAATAGAAACTCAAGGTAAACAGAAATTATTGAGAGGTACTTTAGGAAATAATGCTAACTTAATACAGCAGCGTCAAAATGATGCATTAGTTAATTCAAAAAAAGATTTGGAAAATTCAGAGAAATCTGAATAACTTACAACAATAAAAAAGGGGGATAAAATGGCAAAAACCCAAAAAACTAAAGGTAACCCTGCTCCAATAGGAATGCAAGGAGACAATATTCAAAATGTTTCTAAGCAATCAAAGAATGCAGGCTCTAAAGAGTTTTTCGATGCCCTAGACAACCAAGTAAATGGTAGTATAGTAGACACTGAGGCAACCCTTAGTTCGAATACATCTAAACAAGATGTTAGTACCAACCAAGGCTCCAATAAAGTGGTGAATAGTCCCAGAGTACAGAAAGGCGGCACTGACTGGGAAAAACGCTACAAAGATAGTAGTAGAGAAGCTGTCAAGTGGAGAGAGCAGTATAAACAAGTTGAAAAATTTGTACCTGTTCTTGAAGCGATGAAAGAAGATAGTGGATTAGTAGAACATGTTAGAGAATATTTAGTAAATGGTGGTTCTCCTGCAAAATCTATTCAAGAAAAATTAAATCTTGGAGAAGATTTTATCTTTGATCAACAAGAAGCAATGACTGATCCTGATTCTGATAGCGCAAAGCTTATGAATGCACATGTAGATGGTTTAGTTCAGCAAAGAATTAATGCAATGACTGATGCTGAAAAAAAGAAATCTGCTGAAATGCAAAAGGCTAAAGCTATGAAAGATCAGGAAATTGAATTTAGAAAAAAGAATAATATGTCTGAAGATGAATTTCTTGCATTTAAGGAAAAAGCTAAAAAGCATAGAATGACTTTAGATGATGTTCATTACATTCTAAATAAAGAAAAAACAGCTGCAAATGTTGCTCAAAGTACTAAAAAGGATATGATGAACCAAATGAAAAATGTTCGAAGCATACCTACTTCTGCTAGTGGAGCCAATAGTCAAGGAGGCCAAAAATCTGCTGATAGAGAGGTTTTTGATCAAATCGTTGACTTTGGTGACGGTGTTGATAACTTGTTTGGATAGACTTATAACAACAATAAAAATTTAGTCTATCTGAACTTAACTGCCTTACTCGAAGGTACATGTGTACAGCTGAGAGAAGGTTAAATAAAACGGAGATAGACAAATGGCAGATAGCAATTTGATAGGCGGCAATAGCCTATATAGCGACCCTGGTCATGGCGTCTTAACTGGTACTGAGGATAATGCACTTCAGACTGGTGCCCTGCGAAGAAAATATAATTTCGGAGACATGGTATCAGAATTGAATTTAGCTCAAGACCCGTTTTTTCGCTTTTTGAGCATGGTTTCTAAAAAACCAACGGATGATCCGAATTTCAAATTTACTGAAAGAAGATCGTCTTACACAAAAAGATATGCTTATATCTTAAAAGTAGGTACAGCGGCAGAAGTAGCCCCAGCAGGCGAACCTGATGCAGGACATACAGCAACAGCTGGATCAAGTATTTTTAGCTTTAAGTTCTTTACTGACTATAATAATGAAGGCAATATGTCAAATATTAAAGGACAAGCTGTAGACTACAAAGCTGACACAGCTGGAACTCAACCTAAATTCTTCCTTCCTGGACAATTAATCAAAATAGGAACTAACACAGCAAATGCTAATTCAGTTACTGATTATGAGTTATGGAAAGTAAATTCAGTTGATTTAAACACAGCTAATTATGCAATAGTTAATGCAACTTGCGTAAAAGGATCAGGAGCAACAGCTTATTACTTAGATTCAATGGATACTATTGCAGACAGTGGTGCTGGATTAGCTTCAGGTAGTACAGAAATAGCTCAATCACAAGAATATTTAGAACCTTTTAAATGTTATGTAGTAGGTACATCATTTGATGCGGGTACTGGATATCCTGAAACTTGGGCAGACCAACCATGGGCAACAGCTTCTGGACAAACTCAAATCTGGAAAACATCAGCAGTGATGAATAATACAGATAGAGCAACTGTTCTTAAGTATGAAGGCAATGAGTGGGCTAGAATCTGGAAAGAAAAGTTAATTGAACATAAATGGGATATTGAACAATCTTTATTGTTTGGCAGACAACAATCAGCGGTAGGTACAACTACTGAAGGTGCTGTAAACTTTATATCTCAATATGGCAATGCTTTTAGTTTAAATACAGCAACTAAAACACAAGATGACTTTCTTGATGATTTATCAGCAATGTTAGATCCAAGATATAATAATGCAGGTGCAACTATATTCTTCTGTTCTACAGCAGTTTATAATTGGCTACATAAATTATCTGGATACTTCTCTAATAACTTAGAGATTTCACCTAACTTTAATGCTGATTTCGCAATGTCTGGAAAGAAAAAAGTGTTTGGTATTGATATAACAACTATTTCTACTATATATGGTGACATGAATGTAGCAAGAAATGTTCATTTAGATGGTACTAACGTTAAAATGATTGGTATCAATATGAAATATGCTGCATACAGACCACTTGTTGGTAATGGTATAAATAGAGACACTTCAGTCTACGTAGGAGTTCAAACTTTAGAGAACTCAGGGGTCGATCGTAGAGTAGATCAAATCTTAACTGAAGCAGGCATGGAATTCTGTTGTCCAGAAACTCATGCTCTGTGGACATAGGGGGATAACAATATGGGAATTCCACAATATGGTATGAATAAACATGGCGATCATATAGAAGAATGTAAGGATTTGCAAAGACAACTTGGGTTAACTGTTGTAAAAGCATCTAGCGGTGCTATTACTGCTACTGCAGCTGCAACTACTCAAGGAACTTTTGCACAACCTGCAAATTCTTGGTTAAAAGATCTGATTATAGTTCCTCAAAGCACACTAACTACTGGTAATAATGGAAGTGATGAGCTTGATTTTTGCTTAGGCACAGCCGCTGGAGGCGCTCAACTAATGACTCAAAAAGCAATATTAGATGGAGCTGACTTATCGTTAGCTGCTAATATTCCTTTATATGTACTTAGTAATGGGCAGTCTGTTGCAGCTAATGCTTCTTTAGGTAGTGGAGCAGCAACCTCTGAAGCGTCAGTTGTTGCAGGTTCCTTATATAGTGCAGCTGGTAGAACTGTTCACTTTGAATTTACACCGATTAATCAAGATCTTGCTGCAACTGGTGCAGCAACTGTAATCGCTGTATTTGTTCAATGTGACTCTTCTATCCATAACAGTTAGGAGATAATATGGCAAAAGTTAAAGTATCGGCTAAACATGTAGATGATCAAGAGATATCTTCAGTAACCGCTGTAGCTACTACAGGTGCTGATGTTACTGCAAAAGGTCTTGTAAAAGTCACTACAGCTTCTAGTGGTATATTATTACTTTCTGATGGCGAATGGAATGGACAGGAATGTTTGTTAATTATCGATTCAGGCAGTAATGATTTAACTATCAAGAATGCTGCAAATGATGCTGTGATCAAAGGATATTCAACTTGGGATGTTAGTGCTGAAAACATTGTTTTATGTAAATGGTTTTCTGACGGAACAACTGGATATTGGTATGGTTTAGCAGGAACAGTACACTAAAAATAATAATCCTGTCTCCTATTAGATTTCTCTTCTAGGGGGCAGGATGAATTAAGGAAAAATATGGCAGATTTTCAAACACAAATACAAGGAATGATTAATTTTACATTAGGTACAGAACCAGCTCCAACTCAGGCTGAAGTAAGCCAATGGTTGACAGATGGAGCAAAAGAAGTAATTGAAAGATTATCTGTAGGTAAACCTGAAGCATTAGCTAATTTTACAACTTCAACTACTATTTCAGATGCTAATGGGCATCCAGTTGAAAGTGGATTAATAATATCGGTTGTAAGAGCAGATGGAACATCAGCTAATAATTTAGAACCTTGCACAAGAATAACGTCTGATTTAAGATTTCGAGCTACAGATACTGAGAGTTTAAGTTATGCAAGTAAATTTAATCCAGTTTATCATGTATTAAATGCAAAACTTTTTGTATTACCTGAACCTAGTGATGGCACAGTAAATAAAGCTATAGTAACTACTGTCCCTTATCCTACTTTAGCTTATAATCACGATCTAATTGATAATTTTCCAGGCCAATACGAATACTTAGTTGTATTATATGCAGCTAAAAAATGCTTAGAGTCAATTATGGCTTATTATGCAGGAACAGAAGAAGATATAGAATTAGTACAAGCAATACAACCATCGCTTGTAACAATAGAACAAAATTATAATACAGCTTTTGGTTTAATGTCGCCACCTCCAGCACAGCAACCACAAGCTCCACAACAGGGGTAATTATGAAAATAAAAGAAATTATGGAGAGAGCAGGTATAAATAGTACAGGTAGAGCTATAGCATTTATAAAAGATGCTTTAGCTGAAATGAATTCTTTAACAGAAATTAATATTAGAAGAGAAAGATTTGATATTACTAAAGATAAAAGATTTTATGATTTACCTAATGAATTAGTAAAGGTAATAGATATTAGATGTAAGCATCATGATAATACTGATGATACATATAAAAGTATACCTAGAATGATTCCAGAACCTATAATAGAGGATACAGATGGCGTCTAAAAAATTTGCATACAAAAATAAAGGTAACCAAATAGCCATATTAGAACAATCACCTTCAGGAGGAGGTGGTAGATTAGCAGTAGCTCATTGCACTGTTGGGAATCATAATAATAAAGCTGATTGCGAAGCAGCTGGAGGTACATGGATACCAGGTTCTAGCAGTAGCATAGAAAATTATGGTAAATATGTAAGTCCTATAGAAGATATTGCAGATGGCTTAGAGATAGAATATACATATGTTCTTAATTATAAAATAAATAGAACAGATACAAAACATACAGATTTAGCAAAATATAGAGCTTCTAGTAGTGGAAATTTACAACTTAAAGGACCTGACGTTCGCAATTACGATACTACTATGGATGCAGGAAATTATATAGTATTATCTAATGCTGGAAGGTTTAATGGATTGCATAAGATTGATTCTTTTGCAAATAGTGGTGGTACAGGTGATATAATTGTTTTAGATACATCATATTCAGGCGATAATGCATCATGGACAGATTTTGAGGAAACAGTTACAATGCATTATGATGTCTCAGCAATGATAGATGAATCATTTGAATTAGATGTGTCTCATCAACAAGCATCTGCTATAGTTTATTTTATTAAAGCCAAAATGATGGAAGATATGGGAGAAATGGAAAGAAGAGAGTATTTTTTAAGAGAATTTAGAAGAGCTGTAGAAAAAGCAGCAAGTGATAGAAAATATGGAACTTATAGATCAATAGGTTTCGGAATGACAAGATAAGGAGAATGAATGAGTAAAGCTGAAGGATTACAGAAATACACTATACAAGAAGCTCAAAATGCTAGTTTGGGGCAAGCAGGGTGTGTATTTGTTGACACTAATACAGCTGTAGTAGC
>CEUI01051084.1_pt1 | contig 18780 bp, 13 predicted proteins | sample 531411 | NCBI WGS metagenome assembly CEUI01 (sample SAMEA2622841, study PRJEB7988) | marine metagenome | isolation source: saline water (ENVO:00002010), including
GTGGTGTGGTAGTGGTTGTCACAGGTGGTGTGGTAGTTGTCACAGGTGGCGTTGTGGTTGTTGTGGGAGGTGTGGTAGTGGTTGTTTGCTCTTCGGTTTCTCCTAGTGCCTCATCTATTGCCGCATCTAATTGTGCCATCGCTTCCTCATCACTGTTGTATTCATAAGTGCCCGGCTCGGGTTCGGTGGAGGAATTAGCTGCTGCTGCTTCATTTTCCATTGCATCTACTTCCGATGAGATGGTTTGTTGATCATCGGCAATGCCTTCCTCTAATGACTCTACAGTGGTATAGGTAGACCAATATTCCCCTGCGTTTTGTGCAGATCCCAGAATGGTAAGTTTAGCAGATTCGCTGCCGGGCTCGGGATGCTGTTTAAAAGTTTCCCATTGGGCGACTTCGGTTCCTCCGAGAGACCATGAAGCCTTTCCATCCACACCAAAGCCGCTGGTTTCATCAAATTCCCACGTAATTGTCTCGCCGTTGTTATCAATAAAAACGTCCGAATAAACAGTGCCGTCTAGAGGCATTCCAGTTACTGGTGCGTCACTACCTTCGATAATGGTACCATCAGACCCTCGAATTCCTTCAATGGAAGCTTCTGGGCTTTCTGTTTCTGCCGGGTCTCCAAGGTCTCCGTTAAGCACTTTGAGAATATAATTGTCGCAATAATCCTTTTGATCTCCCTCTTGCGCTTCTTCGGTTACCGTTAGCGATGCTAATTCATCGGCTTTGATTGGCAATGCTCCACCAAATGCATCTGGGTTCTTTCCTGTTCCGTCACCAGCATAATATTGTTGTGCTTGAATAGTGGTTTTGTAGTCTCCCGGAGTGATGGATGATTTAACACTAAGAATAGTATGATAACCTCCGAGACCTAATTTGTTAGCTAGCGATCGGCCTCCTCGACTTAGCACTCCCTGCGTAGGAGAGCCCAAGGTTGTCCCTCCTATTCCATAGGGGTTAATAAATACCTCCATTCCGGGATAGAACAAGGTGTTGCCAAACATTTCTACTGTTGCTTTATAAACTGCTGACAATTGAAGTAGGCCATCAATCCCTTGTTGCATAAAACGGGCCTCTCTGACGTATTGCATGTCAGTTTTGGCAAAAGACACTGTCTTTACAATTCCTCTGTTTGAACCAATGTCAATATGATATCTCCCTTTTTTAATGTCATCAGCATAATCTCCAGTTCCTGTGAAAGTCAAAGAGCTTCCGATAACATTAAGAATAAGATAATTGTAAAAATGATTAGCTTTAGCTGGTGTTGTGTTTCTCATTTCGTTTTCCGCATCTCCTTTCAAAGGAAGTCCTGCTCCTAAATACAGATCAGTATTGACAATTATCTCGCTCCCATTCGGAGCCACAAACCTTCCAAAAGGATCCACATCTATTTCATCAGCAAATGCAGAGATCTGACCGGTGTGAAACTTGGTAGTCTTTTTTAATTTCTTATTAACGCAAGCCTCAAGTAAACTGTTTTGAACCAAAGTAGAAGATAAATTGCGAATAAAAGAAAGGATTGGAAAAGTCTTTCGAGTTTCACCCTTCACTAGCACATTTTCCGTAAACCATTTCATAAAAAAATCAACGGAAATAGGCATCTGGGCTATATTCATAGTAACATCTCCGCTACTGGTTTCCACATAAGGGTCAAAGTCAAAACTACCCAGGATGATTCTAGTGTTTTCCATTCCCTGAATGAGTTCTGCTGGCGTTTCAGGGTCAAACATTGTATCTAAAATAGTGTGTAAGAGGTCTCCGAAAAAGAAATATTGAATAGTAGTGTCTGTGGTATCTGTGTAATTAAAATCCCCTTCTCGGGGTAGATTATTGCGGAGAGCAAAAGCCAATGCTCCCACAGCGTCATCCTCCGATTCCAAAGCGTTCGCCGGGGTTATTTCTGTGATTATGCTATCAGTATGTATATCTTGCAAGCGACACTTATTAAAAAAACCATTCTTTCGGAACTCTGCCGCATCGCTTCGGTTTATCTTTGTAACGTAAACCTTCCCTCTCTCTACCAATCTCCTTACAATAGATTGAAGGGATTTTTGTCGATGCTCTTCTTCTTTTCCTGCGCTAGCGACTTTATATTCTTGGATCTGTTCTTTGGTACAATTACCAGAAGTCAATAGTTTATATAAATCTGCTTGGCGTTCTTTTCTTTCTTTAAGCAATGCAGGCGTAGCTAATGCATCAAACCGAAGAGATTTCAAGGCGGTCTCAACATAAGCTCTATAGGAGATGCTTACATTAACAGTGGCATCCTTGTTCACGGTAATTTCATGATCAACCATAACCAGATACATAGAACGATTTGTTCGTGAAATAGCTTTTCGTAATCGCTCGGTGTCATAACTCTTAAAAGCCGTCTCGAGATTGTCTGGAATGTTATAACCTACTTCTGCGCGAATTCGAAAAAACGCTGGGTCATACTGATGAGGATGAACAATTTCAATACCCAATTGTTTAGCTTGGTTATCGGTGGGCTGTAATACCAAATCAACATATCGATACACTTTGCCGTTAGTTCCAATTCTTTCCCTAACAAAATCTGCAAAAGATTGAAAATGCAAAGACAAAGTAGCAACGAGATCATTTCGAGCTTCTGCCGGATTGGTTCCTTTGTATTCAAAAGAAAATTCTTTTAAACCGCAGCCATCTCCTTTATCAAATGTAGCAGTTAAAAAACTATCAGGGACTGATGGAGTTCCTTCTCCTCGAGTGTAGTTCCGACTACGATTAATATCAGTAGATTGATCAAATATAAATTCAGTTTCCTGTAATTCTCCTGATCCACTTTCCACACGAAAAAGGCGAATTTTTGGCAGCAAATAACTTAATACATAGGGAGGAATATCAAAAAATGCTGCCCCATCTTCTGAAGCTATCAGGTTATTGATAAGTCTTTCTTGATTATTATCGCATTGGGCCATCCAAAATCTGCCGTCAAAAGGATAGTACCCTTCTTCTGCTTGTTTTTTTAGATACCCTATATGTTGTTGCTTGAGAGAATGCACGTTAAGTAAAAGAGCGCATTGTTTAAAAAACTTTCTTCGTGCTTCGATGTCATCATCATCTAATGGTTCAGAAGGCGGAACTTCTAATCCTTCTAGAAACTCCTTGTTTCCATCATTTAGTTCTTTTTCCAACTCCTCTTCTGCAGCAGGGCTACCTAGAATTGTGATGGGATTTTCGTCGCTATCTACAGCACCTGCATCCTCCAACTCTTCTGCTAATTTCACTAATTTTTTAAAATAAGCTATCCTGCGGCCCATTTCTTTATCAACAAGAATTGGTTCATAATAATGATTGGTGATAACTCTATCAGTAAAAGTGTTCCAAAAAATGTCAGAAATGGTGCTTTGTAATCTCCCATCACTCCAATCTTTTAAAACATTTATCAAAAATTCTACATAAGTGAAATAAAAATCCTCTTCAAATGAATTCACTGTTGCGTTAAAGTTTGAGTCTCCGAGCCTTGTCGAAAATGGATAACCCGGATCACGAATCAGAGTATTATATTTAAAATCGTACTGTGTGATGTCTTTGTCACCGGCAAAATCGCTAAATGATTCCAATTCTCTTTTTAAATCTGGATCTATTTCTTCGAAGTAAGGCTCACCATCATCATCTGGGTTTGTTAGATCTCGCGGAAAATATATTGTTTCTTTGTACAATTTTCCTTTAACGAATTCTTTGTATTTTGGAGAGTCGTTTTCATCCTCCACAACAGTCAAGCGATCCGGATCAAGTAGAGGTGGATCATTGTCAAAATATGCAGCACCCATAGTTATCCATCCAGCCTGACCCTCATAGGGCTTAATTAATGTAGAAAGATAATTTGGCCCTGCTAAGTGTCCGGGATCACTTCCCTCATACCAATAGTCTTGTAACATTGTAACGTGTACGTTTTTCAACGACGTCATAAAATCATTAACTTTATTGGTTATCTTTTTTTTAACGGCTTCTGGTCCGTATAAACGATCCACAACATATTTGATGGCACCGGAAGACATTAGACTCTCAAGGTCGCCTTGGGTTGTGATGGTTGTCCACAAGATTTCCATGGCGTATGAATTCAATTGTGACTGAGCGTCCCAGTCTAGTTCTCGAAACTCCATTGTTGGCCAATCAAACCACAATATTTTACGATCGAGTTGTAAATACCAATCAACTTTGGCACGGTGGTATGTTGAAAAAGTAGAGCCCTCATTGATTGTGTGCATAATTTTTAAAAAATGAGACTTCGCTATGGTTTCAAAACTATAACCACTTGGGAAGTAAATTCTAGCATCAATCCCTTGATATCTACCAATGGCTCTTTTAAATTTTTCCCACTTGGCTAGAAACTCTTCTTCCTTAAAGCCTTCTGGTGGATCTTGCGTGACCCATAGCAGTCTAGATAATGTTCCATAGATGGTGGCATTATGAAATGGATTTGGCCCTCCATTAGGAAAATTTCTAGTAATACCTTCAATAGCACCAAAATGCTGATCCCAAAAACCAGCATCCCAAGATCCTTTAATCCCCGACACGGCGTTATCCCAAGCAAATCCCGGCATTGCTGTCCAATCGTTCAGAAAATCCCCACCAGTAGGCGCAAAGGTATTGACATAAAGCTGGATTTGTGATGCTGCTTGCTCTAATTCTCGAGACATTAACTAAGCGCCCCCAAAGCCGGCGCAAGATCAATAGGAATTTTAATTATTTCACCGGGTGCCACATGATGTTCGGTTGGTTTTTGATTAAATTGTGCGACAACCCACCATAATTTAGGATCACCATAGTTTCGAGCAGCAATTCTCCAAAATTTATCGCCTCTCCTCCAAACGTGATCTTTAGTTCGGATGCGCCTGAGATCTTCTTGGGATGGATAACGTAACTCTACAGTTGTATATTGGACAATCTGTTTTGTTCCTCTGTCATCGAGGACATTTTCATACATCTCTGCATCGTTTTTTGCTTTTCTTCTGCCTGTATAACGTGACATTATTTAAACTCCTTTAATCTGATCCACCAAAGGGAAACCATTTCATTGAAATACCCATTTCCTGAAGGTCATCATATCCTAAATCATGCTCATGAAGAACCGTAAAATCAAAAGTGATGGAAAAAACTTTGGGATATAATTCATTGCTTTCCTCAAACATCCCCATGTCGAGCACAGGGGTTATTCCTAAATTTGAAATAAAACCAAGCAAACCAACCTCTTTTCCCGAAGAATCACAAATTAAATTAGCATAGCGCAATCGAATCATTGGTGGTTTTGACAACGTTAACGCATTGGAGCCAACCATGAATTCTGTTCCCTCTTCATTGGTAACTTCTTGTCTAGCGCTAGAATATTGTGGATAAAGCATTTGGGTTAATCTTGCAAGTCTTTTTTGGTTTGCTTGTGCTTCATCTAAATTAGCTGACGGAATATCAAAAGCCAAGTTCATGGTTCTTTTTGTTCCTTGAAATGTGGCAATAGGATCGTTTCGACCATACACATCTTGTTGGTTCCAAGTGGAATTAAAAGTTTGATTAAAAGAAGTAAGAAAAGCATCAAAAACCTCAGCGGTCGACTGTGTCTCTCCCTCTGGGGTGTTTATGCCCATTGATTTATGCAAAGTATAGAAGTGTAATTGCTGGGCGCTTTTATTTGCATAATCTTTCCGTGCTGACATATCCTATCCTCCTATTCTGTTCCGCCGACAACTTCAGTGGCAACGTCTGTTGCAATGTCTCTGACTTTTGCATCAAACTTCTCTCCTCCGATGTCTACTACGAGCGTCATATTTTTGAAAACATTTGAAATGTTTGTGTTCATATCAATTTTAGAAGCGGTAATGATGTTACCAGTCATGGAATCTTTAGCTCTTCCTACAGAAACCAAAGCAAGATTTTCTAATGTAGATCGAGTCTTGATCATCACTGGTTCATTTGTTCCAAGAGCTTGTAATTCGTTAACGGCTGATTTAACATTCTCCATCATAGCACTGAAATCCGTGTTGGTTAGTGCTTGGAAAGATTTGGTTATACCGCCTACAACCATATCAAAATCTGTATCAGTTAGAGCCCTGAACGAAGCTCCGAGTTGGTTTAAACCTTCAATTTGTTTTGCCCGGGCTTCTTGTTCTTTTGCTTCTGCTTCGGCAATTCTAGCTTTTTGTGCTTGATAGAGAACCAACATGCCAATCACAGCAGCAATCGCAGCGACAACAATAAGAATGCCTAGGGCAATTTTCGGATTAGCCAACACCGCCAAGCCTCGACCAGCGGTCTGTGAGGATGTTCCTACTGCAACATTTGAGGCTGCTAGGAGTTCATTTGCTGCCGCCTGCGTCGTTGCCGCTTTTGTTTGAACAGCTTTCTGTACGATATCTGCGGCCTGAATTGGCTTCAAAGCGGCCATTGCTGCTCGATACATTTTCAAAGCTCCAAGAAATGGCATCATGGTTACACCCAACAAAGCAAATCCTGTTACGAGAGCCGTAACGCCGACAATAAATTCTCGTTGATCAACAGTCAAGCTTCTCAACCATTTTGTTAGATCCTCAGCCCAGCCAGCTAACCATCCTAATGCAGGCTGAACAGCTACAACTAATTCCGTGGCAAGATTTTTAAATTTTATAAAGACAGGGATGGTTCCATCAACAGCTTCTTGAAATTTCGCTTGTGATGCGGCTTGTTTGTCCATAAGATCTTTGTTTTCTTGATAGTCTGAGAGGTTCATACCAAAAATTTTCTGAGCCTCGTTCATATCATCAATTCCAGCCGCTGAAGCGATGGCCATTTGAGTAAACTTGTCCATATCTTTGAACGCAATGCCTTGGGCCTGGACTGTACTTATAAGTGTCTCGAGACGTTCGTCTTCTGTCATCATCATCATTTGGGTAGTAGATAATTGAGTCCCCAATAAAGCATTGAGTTTTCCTACTCCCTCTGCAGCACCAGCAAATGTGTCGAATTGCTTAACAAGCCCCAATAGTTTACTTGTTTCGACTCCCGATGCTTTGGCTGCTGCGGCCAAATTAGAAAAGACATCAACAGCTTGATCTCCATAGACTGCTAGAATCTTTAAAGACTGATTAAACTCTTTTGTCATTTCCTCAGCGTTCTTCCCGAGTTGTCGGCCCATCAGCGCCAATTGTTTTTGGGCATTTAGTGCTTGCTTCTCGGTCATTCCTAAGTTCAAATTTAAGAATTGAAAAGTTTCGGAAGCAGTTTGTCCATCGACCCCTAGTTTTGCTAGCATCGAGGTTGTCTTAATCATTTCGACTTGAGTTGATTTGGATGCTTTAATAAAGTTGCTGGTTTGAGCATTAAGAGTGCCCACTGCATCTGCTGCGTCCTTCATTGAGACGCCGGAAAGATTAACTTGGCGTTGGGCACTGAACAGTGCACCATCAAATTTGCCTGCCATTGTTGTTGCCACACCCAATGACGCCGTTGCATCATCAAATTGTTTAACAAGAGATGCTGTCATCTCAAAAATCTTCATGAATGTGGAAGCCGCAATGTTTTGCCATGAGAAGAGTTGATCAAAGTTTCTTTTAAATGCCAAGGCTGCTTCGCGGCCCTCGTCACCACCCTTAGCAATAGCATCCGCCACGCTTCTCATGTTTCCAAAGAAAGTTTGAGAATATTGAACATTAATTCCTATGCCTTTGGCTAAATCTCCAAGAACCTTCTTTTGTTCTTTACCATATTTCCTTTGCCCTTCTTGAATCATATAATCTGTACGAAGTTGTTTTTGGCTCTGCGTTACATTATAGTTCAATGCATCCCCTTGCCCTCTCATTATTGCAAGAATGGCTTCTTGTCTCTCTTTCCGGGCCTCGTCAGTATCAGCGGCCTCTTGAGATCCTAGGCGGGCAATATCTTGCTGACGGAGTTGTTCTTCTACAATTTGTTTATTAAGCTCAAAGCGCGCCTTGTCAGCCTCATGAGCATCTCCTAGCGCTTGGGCGCTTTGTAAAAGAATCTCATAATGTTCTTGAGATTCTTTTTTATTTTTCGATAGAGTTTCTAAAAGTTTCTCAGCGGCCTTTTGTTGGTCTTCCGTAGCCTCAGCAGCCCTTTCATTGTTATCTGCTATTTCTTTAGAGTTCTTATTTTCATTATCTGTGCTCATTCACTTAATCCTTGAATGGCCATGGAAGACCTGTTTGGTTTACAAACCGTTTTGAAGCCTCTTCGGCTTCTTTTTTGGCCTCTTTTGTCTCGGGGGCATTCTTGCCGTGATCAACATAGGCTCTTAGGTGGTCAGATTCGGCCTTTAAAGCCATTGCGTAAGCTTTAACGTCTTCATACTCACCTTTGATCGAAAAGTGGACAGAACCACCCTCCTCCTCGTTTAAATTAGCTACCACATTTACATCATCTCCGTAGATGTATTTGAGAAGTTTTTTATTCCAAAACCCCCACATCTTAAGAAACGATTCATTTAATGTTTTCTTTGTTAAATCGATCTTTATCACAACAAAACCCTCTCGTCTTCTTTTAAATAGTCATGAGGAAGAAATGCTCATAGGGACGACCCTACCTTTTTCTTCTGGCTTTCTCAGTTGCCTTGGCTTCCTCTTCAAATTGCTTTTGTAAGCGCTCTATGAACCATTTACGCAGTCCTACAGGCAAGTTGTAGGCCTCAATAAAACTCCATCCCCCAAAATGCTTGAGAAGAAAGAATTGCTCATAAACACTTTCAATATATTTAGAGCTTAGGCCAAAAAAAGTCGGTTCCAAATGGAACCTCAACCTCCTGAGTAAAGTCGCAGGCCTTACATTTGAGAGTTTCATTTATTTCAATGTTTGGAGTAACGGCTCTTAGGCAAATTTTAAAATGTCGGGAGTCAATGGTGGGCATATTGTCCACATATTGATCAATAACATGCTGATCTGTGTGTCCTTCGATAGATGTAATAAGTCTCTTGAATTGACCAGTCAAGAGATTTGTCTCCGATTCCTTCGAAGCTTTATCAATCTCTTGTGCTAGAACTTTTTCATCTGCACCTGTCATGATGCGAAACTGAACTGTAAATTTAGAAAAAGGCATTGTTGTGGAGTACGTTCCATCATTGATTTTGGTGACAATATCTTGATTCTCGACTAATCCCCCTACTACTTTAGGGTCTCGGAGGTCAAAAATAAGGTTATTTTTGGCACCACACTGTGGACATATGACAGAAGTTTCATAATCATAGCCATACCCACTACCTCTTGCTGCCACCAAGATGGCGTTTTTGTCACCAATAATAAGATCATCAATGCTAATTGTCTTATCAATCAAGATGTTCTGTAAAAAACGATCAATTGCAATTCCCTTTTTAAGAAGAGCCTGAGAGGTTAGAATGTCCTCTTCTTTAGCTGTCATAAATTTTATTTCTATGGTCTCTTGTCCATGTAACGGATGTCCCGTGGGGTACCCGAGCCCTCTGGATGGAAGTTCTACGAATTCTGTGGGAGCCACAAAGTTCAATGGGTTAAATTGCATTGGGGCTTCTGTGTGTTCCGGTTGGTGTCCGCCCAACCTATCTTTATTTCGACTCAATTTTCACCTCGCTTAATTGTTGTCTGTCGTTTTTTCGGCAGGGGCTTCCTGCTCGTCATTTAAAGTTGCATAATCATAAGAAATACTTATGGTGATTTCCACCAAACCATCGTCTTCATAAGCTAGTTGTCCAAAATCTACCGATTTAACAAATGCATCATGAAGAGTCCACGTTTCTAAAGATTTACCATCAGATCCAAGTTGATCAATTATAATTGTCCCAATGGATCCATCTATCGTTGGTCTTTTGGCTCCTGCGTCATAATGTGCGCCTCTGGTAGGATCTAAATAAATATAACTTAAATTAGACATTAAAGCAGCAGTTCGATTCATTCCGTCGCCTTCTGAATTGTCATCTATTATAATTATTTCAATGTCCTTCCAAGTCAAAACTCCGGGAAATTTAAATTTATGGTTACCTAGCTGATACTCATTACTGTTAAATTCATAACTTGGTTTGCTGATGGACTTGGCCCACCACCATTGTCCCATAAGACTGTAAGAATCAGGAGTTTGAATCTGAAATCTATATTTCCTAGAAGGCTCCAGTTGTGGAAGATTCCAAAATGTCATAAATTACCTTAGTTGCCTGGTGGCTGCGGGGTATTTGTTCCAAACTGAGTTGTTCCTCCAGCCGGAGCAGGGACGCCCGTGCCATGGAGACATTCTGCCCAATCATAACGGAAAGTCATGTCTATAGTCCGCAATTCATCATTAGAATAATCCAAGTCAGACCATGAAGCTGCCTTTAAGAAGGCATTTTTTAAAGTCCAAGTTTCAATAATGACACCATCGGCGTCAACTATCTCTACTTTTACTTCTCCGACAGCAGTGGATGCCTTATTTTTGCCAATGGTTTCTTGAACAGCAGTTGAGCTATCCTTGATTTTATAGCCGGCATCGACCAATAATTGGTTAGTTATGTATACAGCATTAGGGGACACCGGATCTACCAATTGCATTGTCACATCTGCCCAAGTCACTCGACCGGGCCAATAATATTTATTATCTAAATAATCATGGGTGGCCTCACTAACTTCATATGACGGAGGCTTAAAGGTTTTAGCATACCAAATGATACCTCCGTCTGCGATACCCGGACCTGTTAGTTGAACTTTGAATCTATAATTCCGTTTAGGTTGTGCTTCTTTTGCATTCCAGAATGCCATAATTTGTTTCTCCTATAGTTAATTAGTGGCTAATTAAAATTCTACACCACTGCGAGTAATAATGAAATCAATAGCAATGAATTCAATAGCTCGGGCTGGCTTTACAAAGATCTTCGCATACATGATATTTCTATCAATCAGATCTGCTGTTGTGGTTGTCTCGTCGAGAACCAGTTTATATTCCACAATCCCCAAATTTGTTTTAACATCAGACAGAACTCTATCTGCTGCTGTTTTAAACCTATTCCAAGTTGCGAGAACATTTTGATCGAACAAAATGGTGTCTGCAATGTCGCCAATGTGACGTTTCAAGTAAATCATCAATCGTCTAACATTGATTCTATCTAAAGCGGAAGCCTCTCTCTGCAAGGTGCGCTGTCCAAAAATCACAGTATCACCAGTAGCAGGGAATCTTGCAATCGGATTAACTTTTACTTGGTAAAGATCATCTCTTTCTTTTTTAGTTAAGTGCTCGATAGTTCCTCCAGTGGTTGGTCCACCTTGACCACCCAATGTTGAAATTCCACCACGATTAAATCCGGCGGGAGCAAACCAAGGATGAGAATCAGCTTCAGATTTTGCTATCGCACCAATTCCAGCTAGTGATGGTGGAGCAGTAAAGCGACCATTGGCTGTATTGATGGTGATGTTAGGATAATAAGTGCAAGCATAAGAGCTATTAAGTTGTCGGTTAGTTAAAGTATTTACAACTGTTGTAATGCTCTGGGCCTGGGCTGATCCTCCATTGTCCCATGCAGGTCTCCAGATTCCTTCTACGTCTACAATCGCAAGTGCATCTCCACGAGTAGTAACGGTAGAAATTAGATCATCCACTTTTGTTGCATTAATGATCCCAGGCATTGAAGCCAATTCATATCTAAGTGTGTCCGGATCAGCTATCATATCTAAGGCCATTCCAACCGTGAAACTAGGATAGCCATCTGCCGCATTACCAATTCTTTCATTACTAAACGGGTTTGCATAGCGAATGTCGACACCGTCAGCACCACCAAAAAATGGAGCATTAAATTGCTTAATTCCTAAACCGTCAATCAAACTAGTCGTTGAACCAGTGAGTCCTTTCCAATATGAAACACTCTCAGCTTCGTCGTAAGAACCAGAAGACCAGTAGTAAGTTGTAGCTCCAGAACTTCCGGACACAATATCGTCTAGAGTAAAGTAGAAAGAACCACCAGACAGATCAGCACCTTGTTCCAAGTCCATATCAAAGGCAACCCTTTTTAGTGCTACATCTCTGTAAGCGGCATTCCAACTTCCATGTGCTTTTTTCACATGACGGAATCCAAAATTACTAGATGCACCATAATTTGTATTATTAGTGTTTGTTTGTTCTGTCGTCATTTCAAACACTGGCCACTTAACAGAGGCTGTGAGTAATCTTGGCCACCCGGCAATGAATTCGCCAATCGGGCCTCCGGCTGCAGCGTAAGTTGTAGAGTTCCCCATTCCAATGCTCGAAGATCCAATAATCCAAGCAGGGGAGAGTGTTGATGCAGCAGTTAAATTAGAACCAGTAATGGTTTGAGTAGCAGGGACGGCTGGACCAACAAAGCCAACTGGAACATCTGCTTTATTAATAGTGGTTGCAACCTCAACTCTCACTAAGTTTGAGATGTTAGGATAATCTCCGCTAGTGCTCCACTTAAGTTTTGTTTTGTCCCAAGTTTGGTATTGGCTACCAATTCTATTAAGAATATAGTCCGCACTGTTAACATTAAGATTCAAATTAGAGTAGGTTTCCTCGGCATAATCATCTACAATCATTCCACTTGAAGCTCTCCTCATAATATCTAAGGTGAAAGTGGCATTGGGAGAATTAGCAGTTGCCGGCTTGATGTTGCTAATTCTGCAATAATAGTTGTTTTCAAATTCCACACCTTCATCTAAAGCAATAACACGGAAAAGATAATTGTTGCTAGGCCGAGGTCCACAAAACCATCCTGAACGGGATGCTCTTAATTCTTGTCTAAAATCATCAAACCCTGCTACGCTATTTTGTAAACCAGCAATAAAACCATAAAGGCCGCCAGCAGCAGAAGAACTAGCCACCAATCGATTAACATTAACATCAAATGTTTCCCCTAGGAAATAAGGTAAATCGGTGTTACCATAGTTAGTGTTGTTGAAAAACTTAGTAGGATCAGTGTTAAATTCGTTACGAATATATTGACCACCACCTTCATTGAAATCAACAGTTTTTATCTCCAACCCACTACTAGAGGAAATTCCTACCTTGAAGGCTCCAAAGCCGCCCACACTTTTAATCAAGGCACTGGCGCTTGTAGCGGTTTGGGCTGTAGCTGATCCATAGGCAGCACCGGGAGAAGGGTCTGCCGCAAGAGTTCCTTGTAAACATACCGCTGCACCTGAAGTATAAAAGATTGCTGCCAAAACACCATTGGTGGTTTCTGCTGCAAGAGCGGAAGCACCTGCTCCTTGGCTTCCTGATGGCACGATAAAGAGGCCATAAGCACCAGCAGTTGAAGAAATAGAACCAGATCCATTATCGTAGTCCCCATTCATGCTCCATCCGGCTTTATTGGCTGTATCTGTATTTTTCTGTTTTCCCAATAATCTGATGAAGTTGACAGGTCCAACGTTTGCAGCTAAATAGGCCTGCGCCGCATACATTGCATAATTTGGAGCGGTAGTGTTTCCACTTCTCCAAGGGTCTCCTTGGGGCGCACCATCCATTGGAGCACCAAAAATTGCTTCAAGATCATTTCTATTGGTAATTCGAATTGGCTGCATAGCAGGACCACTTCTCGCTCTCCCAATCAAAAGAATCCCGGGGTTCGCTGGTGCGGCGGGAACTTGTGATTCATCAATTTCTCTGAGTTGCACTCCGGGGGAGATAAAGTCAAATTTCGTAGGCATTAATAATACTCCTTCAGTGTAATCTTATTCCTATTAAATAGTTTACTAAAAACTGAAAGTCAAAATTCCCGATATTTACCCTTATCCCCTGCTATTTTTTTAGCCCAAGGTCTCTCATCACCGACAATAACTCTTTCTCTAGAGATTTTGACCTCGACCACATTCTGCCGACGGATTACACTTGGACCTTCTTCTTCATTTCCATCCCCAGTCAAGTAACCAAGCACTTTAAATTGGGCTTTGGCTGTGAACATTCTTTCTTCCGAAGCAAGATTGGCTGCGTTGCTCGTGGTACCGTAATCTGACTGTATAAATGTCTCATATTTATAGCCATTGTGTTCTATAACCGTTACGTTCTTTTGGTCTATAATAAACGAAGGCAAGAGATCATTCATCTGTTGTTGATACTCGGTTCTAATGTGAATTTCAAACATGCAAGTTACATAAGTTGGCTTAGGGATCAAAAGGGTTTCATAAACCACTTTTTTATTAACATAAGGACCATTGGGGTTTCCTTTGTTTTTCTTGTTAGCATCAACATTAGCAAAATTACGAGTTTTATCTTGCTTAATTACCTTCGTGACTGCAACAATTGCACCATCAGGACCTGCTGGGTCGGAGCCATACCAAGATCGATAAGCTCCTTGGAAATCATCATCACGACTTACAGAAGTTCTTGTGACCGTAATTAAAGGCAACTTTAATTTACCAACTTTGTCTCTTAAGGCTTTATCGTTCTTCACTTGGAACGCTCTTTCTGTTCCAAGCCACAGAACAGGCACTTTGACTCTACCTTGATTGTTGGTTGTATGAAGATTTAAGGTTTCATTAACAAAGTTGTAAACTGCCGTATCAATATTCTCTAAAGTTGATGGAATAAGTGGCGTTATTTCTTCACTCGGCATTGAATAGTCCCTCCCTAGATCTTATGCATTCCGCTTGAATCTCAAAACGAGATTCGGGTTGTCCAAAAAGAATTTTTGGCTCAATAAGTTTGACAATTTCATAATAAATTTCTCCGAATCGCACAAAATCCCCTTCTCTTACGAAAAGATTTTGATCCTCTGTAAGGCGCCTTCTGTGAAAATTTACTTTTATTTTTGTTGCCTTATCCAAAGCAAAATTTTCCATATCAGAAGTCTCTACTCCTTGATACTCAACCAGTGCATAAACTCTAATGGGGTGCAAAAAAGTCTTTGCTAGTGCTTCACCATAAAGAGGGTGGTAATTGGTATGCTCAATGTCAATTGCAAAATAAAGAACTTGTTGGCCAACTACTCTTTCAATAATCTCATCATTAACTTGTTTGACAAGATTTTTTTCTTTATCTCCCAAGAACATTGGCGGTGGTGCTTGAGTTGGGCGTGTCCATTTGCTCATTTGTTTATCCTACATAAATCTTTAAAGGCGATAATCCCACCATAGCGTTGGTATTATCCACAAATGCTTTATCTGTCTCTGCCAATTTAGCATAAAGCGTTTCATCCAGTTGTGCATTGAGTTCTTCTCGTAATGCTGTCATCTCAGCGCTTGCTTGTGATAATAATTCTGTGGCATTCAAAGTTACGTTATCTCCGGGAATCGGAACAGAGTTGCCAAACTTCCCTCGAATTTGTCCCAGAGTTTCTTTAGACAGGGCCAAAGAAAACTTTCTAATCCACTGTTGTCCCATTGAATTGATTTTATTGAATGCAATGTTTTCAAAAGGAAGAGTGTTCATATTATTTATACCCTCAATCCCTTCATCGTAAGATCCTGTTGCAAATGCATCATGGTTTTCTATTGTAAATCTAAACCAAAATTTAGTCGGTGAAACGTCATCTGGTTCTGGGTAAATTCTCAACTTGTTATTGATCAATTCATAGCTATAGTGCGATGTTCTAGTATAGAGATGGTCCTCATAAGACATGGCTTGAAGTTTATTCTGCCAAACAGGAATCACCTGAAAGGTTGAATCGTCTGCATACTGGCCGTAATTTTGAAAATCCCCCACCACATTTAGTCCGCCATAATATCCATAAAATCTCCACATTTGTCGAGGAGTTATATAATAAACTTGACGAATGATTACTCTTTTGTTGCCAACTAATCCATAATAGGGAACAGAAGAAGATAAGTAAGCACTCGATGAAACAATTGATTGTAAATCATAATCTTGTTGATTATTGACTCTATCAAAGGAAGCAGAATAAATGGTTTTGTCTCCTCCAACTGTCGCCTCAGTAGAAAATTTATCTGAAGCCTTAAAAGCATAGTCAAAAAGAAATCGAGGATATCTCAAGGCTTTATCGTCTGTTCCGCTAACAGTGCCTTTGTGATCAAAAGATCCTGTTTCTCCTCCCAACGCTGATCCGAGAGCATTTCTTGCTTGATGCAAATTCACAATATAAGAATACTCTAAAACAGCTTCTTCATAATGATTATAAACATTGTCAGCCTTGAGTTCAATGTCCAGAACATCTCCACCCAGTCGTTTATAAGTAAAAGCTACTTGAGCAGCGGCGCCCGATAAAAAAGCATCAGAACTGCTATAGAAACCAATTGCTAATGAATCTGCAACATTTGTAATTGTCCCAGTTGCCGGGAGAGTTATCGCCGATGTTGTCGAAGATGGTGATAAATTGGGAAAAGCCATACATTAGTCCTCCGTTATTTGTAAGTAGTTTCTAATAACAGAAACCTCCGACACTACACAGTGAGGAGGTTAATGCTTTTTACGCATAAATGCCCGGAGGGTTTAATTCTTTGATTTGGCTGCTTTTTTGCGAGGAGTTTTTTTAGCGGCAGCTTTTTTTGCTTTGGCTTTAGCGGCTTTTTCTTCCTCGGCTTTAAGTCGAGCTTCTTCAGCAGCTTTTGCTTTAAGTCGAGCTTCTTCAGCAGCTTTCGCTTGAGCCTCCGCCTTTAATCGAGCAGTCTCCTCAGCAGCAACTATTTCTGCTAATCTAGCTTCTTCAGCCAAGCGCTCTTGGCGTTGTTTATATAGAAATCTTCTTTTTCTGTTGCGCATTGCAAACTCCTATTGGTAAATAATGTTATGAAGTGACCCAGAAAGTACTATTACTCGCCACCGAAGAGTCTCCAATAGCAACGTAGTTTGTTCCATCACAGTAAACTCGCACACGAGCCCCTACAACAGCGTTCGCAGTATCGGCATTCATGACCAAATTGGTGCAAGTATCAGTCACATGAACTGCGGCTGCGCCAGAGGCGGTGAAATTGCGACAGGAAACAATCATGTTGTCGCCGGGCGCTGTGATAACAACATCATTGTCCGACAACACCGTAACGATAACTTCGATGTAAAATCCACTAGTAAGTGCTGGCAACGTAAATGTTTGTGTACCATCGGCAGCGTTGACCAAAAACACCTTGCCGGAATCGTTAGAACTAAGTGTTACGGTACTGCTTGAACCAGCCCCGGTAACGGCCACAACTTTTTCCAAAACACCAACCATTGTTGCGCCCTTCATATTAATTTCTGATTGAATATCTCCCATCTGAGCTTTAAGTAATCCTGTTCCTAATCTTTTAGCCATAATAAAAATCTCCGTAAAAGTAATTGTTGATCTAAATAGTTCCCAAAAAAAAGAAAACCCTCGTTCCGAAAAACGAGGGCATCTTTTTTGGTGTTCTAATCAACTATGGATTAGTTAGAACCGGACTCACCGAGAAGTCCACGAACGACAACAAGGCCGTACATGTCCGGACGAACCATCTTCTTACCGTAACGAGTCATCACACCTTTTCTAGGCACGAAGTCGTCTGGTCCGAAGATTGTAGGAGTGGTTTGCAGCGGCACGTAAGGTGCGTAAACATAACCAGACTCAAGGAATGAGCCTCCTTTACGGCCCACTAAGACAACGTTTCTTGGGAAGTAAGGGTCAACGATAACGTCGAACTTACGACTCAAGGAACCTACCTTAACGGCGCCGATATCGCCTTTATCAGCATCTGCAGTAACATTAGCGCGATATCCAGCAGTGAACTCAAGGATGTTAGCAACTTCAGGTCCGCAGACTACGAAGTTAGCACCACCACGAAGAGTCTTTCTGTGGATTTGAGCAGAAACGTCATTGATAGTTTCAATGAGGGTTTCATACCATTCGCTAACGGTTCCAGTGAAGTCAGGAGCAGTTGTGTTAGCACCAACTTCAACACCAGTGACGCGATTCAAGAACATACCAGGTGAACGAGACCAGAAATAGGTTCCAGCAGTCGCACCTTTAATGAGATCTTCCATGATTTCACGGTCGATTTCAAGAGCGATTTGTTCAGAAAGAATCGAAGTCAATTCAACCTCAGCATCCAAGTTGTGGTAAGCATTCAAGTCTTGTCCCAATTCAGGAGTCCACTTGGCTTTCAACTTTTTAGTCATCGCGGTGATAGCAACACTATCTACCTTGATGTCAATCTCAGGAATGTTAGGTTCGTTCTCAAGCCCCCAAGTAGTTGTTCCCATAACAGAACCAGGTTGACCTGTTCCTTGTGCGAAGTTATCTTCTATCACGAAGTTGTAAGTAAGATTATCTTGCAGAGATCCGGATAAATCTTGAGGATCGGTTGGAGTCACTCCGCTTCCGCCTTCGACAATATAAGTGAACAGAATTGAATTAGATCCACGTCCATCGCTTATATAATCTGCGTCTGATGTCAAATTAAGGCGATTCAAGCGACGAATTTGTCTAACATTACCAGGACATAGAGGATCAACAGTTCCAGAAATTGTAATCAAGTTCTTTTGGTTAAGCTGAGTTGCTTGCAATAATGCCCAAGGAACAGAAAGAACGCAGAATGAAGATCCACTTGGGATATCTGGGTCAAATTGCAAGACTCTTGCAACATTCCAATCAGTTACATAACTTTCGTAAGAACCTGGTGCACCGCCATCAGTGGTATAGCCTGATGCTACAACAATTGCAGAACCAGTTCCCATTGTCAGTGAACCAGTTGGGGATGCGTAACCATTGTTGAGAGCATAGAAACTTCTCTCATCGTATGGAATCGTGAGATCCACACCACCGGTCAACCCAGCAGCAACTACTCCACCACCGTACAATGATTCATCAGCAATGCTCCCTCCGCCTCGAGTCGAATTAAACGTGAAGTCAAGGAAGAAGATCAGCCCACTAGGGAGTGACATTGGTTGAACACTAACAAGATCGTTAGCAAT
>CEUI01045451.1_pt1 | contig 18746 bp, 16 predicted proteins | sample 531411 | NCBI WGS metagenome assembly CEUI01 (sample SAMEA2622841, study PRJEB7988) | marine metagenome | isolation source: saline water (ENVO:00002010), including
TTGTACAGCTTGCCCGAGGACGACACCTTGGCGCCGTGGGTCAGGTGACCGCCATGGGCCAGGCTCATGCCCAGGATGGTGTCACCGGCATTCAGCAGCGCCAGGTAGACGGCGCTGTTGGCCGAGGAACCGGAGTGCGGCTGGACGTTGGCGTAATCGGCGCCGAACAGTTCCTTGGCACGGTCGATGGCTAGCTGCTCGACCTTGTCGACGTACTCGCAGCCACCGTAGTAGCGCTTGCCCGGATAGCCTTCGGCGTACTTGTTGGTCAGGCCGCTGCCCTGGGCTTCCATGACACGCTGGCTGCAGTAGTTCTCCGAGGCGATCAGCTCGATGTGCTCTTCCTGACGGAGCTCTTCCTGATTGATGGCGGCGAGCAACGCGTCGTCGTAACCCTGGATCTGGTCCTGTTTGCTGAACATCTCGATTCTCCTGCGCGCCTGCTGGCGGCGGTCTTGGTCGGGCGGGCCGGCAGGCCCATTTGCAGCGATGGTAGGGCCGGCCCTGCCCCCTCAAATGCCTGCCAACGCCGCGAGAGCATTCGTTTGCGACATGCCTCTGTCGCAAACGGAAGCGCCACCCGGGCGGCGCCTCTTGCGCACAGAAAACGGGGATCGTTCGGTGGACAAGCGGTGCACAAGCGGGCGCAGGGTCGATGCCACGCGGGCTCCCGGAATCAGGTCATTTCCCGAGCAATATCAATAAGTTAACAACCAGAGACATACACAGAAGCGGTGGAACAGCCTGTGGAAAAGCTGTCCATACCAGGCCAGGGGCCGCGCAGGGCCTGACGTACGCTGAACTGATCGATATCCACCCAGGGCTGCGCGCGGACGGAGTTGTCCACCTGCGACCGGGACGACAAGGGGAGGAACGCTGGGGATATGCACAGATTATGTGGATGAAGCTGTGCATAGACTGTTCGGTTAACGGCCCAGGCCAGTGCTGGCGGGGCCTACCGAGGCGAGAGCAAAAATCGAGCAGGATCAATAAGATAGCATCTGCTTGTGCACAAATACTGTGAGCAGTGCTGTGGGCTGTCTGTGGAAAACCGGCGCCAGGCCAGAGCCGATGCGGCTCCGGCGCAAGCGTGTGCTATTTGCTCAATGCGACTCAAGGCTTGAGCTTGCCGCTGCAGCTGCTGGACGCATTCACCAGACGCTGCTGCATGGCCTGATCAGGCGGCGACTGACGGCTCATGGCTTGCAGCTCGGCCTCGCTGAATTCCTGACTGACCTTGGTCGCGGCGCAGTCGCAATACGCTCGCAGCTGTGGCTCCTCGTAGCCTGCCGGGGCGCCAGCGATGCACTGCTGAACGAACTCGGTCTTGGCATTGTCGGACCACTCGGCGGCGGAGGCGGGTACGGCCACGACCAGTGGCAGCGCGATGGCGAGCAGGTGACGATAGGTCATATGAAACTCCTTCTCTTGATTGCGGAAGACGGGCCAGATGCCGCCCTCTGTAGTGGGAACACCATCCGCCGACACGAGTTCCCTCCCTGCGGCGAACGGTCATTCAGGATCCGACCCGGCAGTACGCATCGACACAACAAGTCGTCGCCGCCACGGACGTCCATCCCACCAGCCACGGAGTAAAGTGGTGGCTTTGCCGGCACCCTCGCCGGCTGCGACTCAGAAGGAACGCGCCAATGCCCGACAATGCCCAGCAATTCGCCAGCGACAACTATTCCGGCATCTGTCCCGAAGCCTGGGCAGCCATGGCCGAAGCCAACCTGGGCCACCAGCGCGCCTACGGCGATGACGAGTGGACGGCGCGCGCCGCCGATCACTTCCGCCGCCTGTTCGAGACCGACTGCGAGGTGTTCTTCGCCTTCAACGGCACAGCCGCCAACTCCCTGGCCCTGGCCTCGCTGTGCCAGAGCTACCACAGCGTGATCTGCTCGGAGACCGCGCACGTCGAGACCGACGAATGCGGCGCTCCAGAGTTCTTCTCCAACGGCTCCAAGCTGCTGCTGGCCCGGACCGACAACGGCAAGCTGACCCCGCAGGCGATTCGCGACGTGGCACTCAAGCGCCAGGACATCCACTACCCGAAACCGCGCGTGGTGACCCTCACCCAGGCCACCGAGGTCGGCACCGTTTACCGCCCCGAAGAGGTCCGCGCCATCAGCCAGACCTGCGAGGAACTCGGCCTGCACCTGCACATGGACGGCGCCCGCTTCTCCAACGCCTGCGCCTTCCTCGGCTGCAGCCCGGCGGAGCTGACCTGGAAGGCCGGCGTCGATGTGCTGTGCTTCGGCGGCACCAAGAACGGCATGGCCGTGGGCGAAGCCATCATCTTCTTCGACAAGGCCCTCGCCGAGGACTTCGACTACCGCTGCAAGCAGGCTGGCCAGCTGGCCTCGAAGATGCGCTACCTGTCGGCGCCCTGGGTCGGCATCCTGCAGGACGACGCCTGGCTGAAGTACGCCAACCACGCCAACCACTGCGCGCAACTGCTGGCCACGCTGGTCGCCGACGTACCGGGCGTCAGCCTGATGTTCCCGGTGGAGGCCAACGGTGTGTTCCTGCAGCTGTCGGAACCCGCCATCGCCGCCCTGACCGCCCGCGGCTGGCGCTTCTACACCTTCATCGGCGCCGGCGGCGCACGCTTCATGTGCAGCTGGGATACCGACGAAGCCCGCGTGCGCCAGCTGGCCGCCGATATCCGCGAAGTGATGGGTGCCTGAGCAATCTGCCCTGGCTGAGCATGGCAGCGGCGCAACGCGCCCTTCCATGCAGCCGAGCGGTCTGACCCGGGATGGTTGCTGCGTCACCTAAGCCTCGACTATTCCCTCGAATAGCGACACACGTCATGGAATGAGACCGATCACTCGGGGAACTATCAACCATGTAAAGACACCAAAAACACAGGCCGCCGGATCCAGGCCTGTCGGATACCATTGCAGGAAGCAAAGACATGTCCAAACCCGCAGCTCGCCAAAGTGACCAAGATGCTTGCCCCCTGCCGGGACACGCCGTCAACCCAACCGTCACCGGCTCCCCCGATGTTCTGATCAATGGCCTACCAACACTACGAATAGGCGATAACAGTGCTTGCGGCGATACCGTGGCCGAAGGCATGAGCAGTATTCTGGTCAATGGATTACCGATCGCCTTTCTCGGCAGCTCTACCAGTCACGGCGGCAGCATCATTACCGGCTCGGGAGATGTAGTAGTCGGGAACCAGCACGCGTCTGCCCCTTTCACCGCACCTACCTCCCTGCCGAGCGCCTTCAGTTGCCAGCTACAACTCTTGGCTAGCAACGGGCAAGCGTATTCGTGCTTGCCGTACAGGGTAACCCTGGCAGATGGCTCAATTCAGAAAGGAATTACAGATACATCCGGCACGACCCAGGCAATACGGACCTTCACGCAGATGGCTATCACCAACGTAGAGCTGCTGCCACCGACGGCCGCATCGAACTGCTGCGGCCGCCATGTACAGACTCAGGCAAGCGGTATATCGATCCCGTTGAGTGGAGTGCAAACAACGCAAAACGCCGGAACGAAAACAGCGCCTATACCGGTGAACAAGAGCGACAGGTTCAGAATGCTGACCAGTGGCGAACTCGCCATGGCGCAAAGCCTGTTCAAAGACTCGGTTGACTACACCAAGATAAAAATCCACAGCGAAGAATATCTGCCGTTCGGTCTACAACCGGACAATACGGCGATGACCCCAAATGGTGAGATGTACTTCAATCCGGATTACTACAAGGAAGACTTCTCCCTTCTCCCCAATGATCAACACTGGTTCATGCATGAGATGGTGCATGTATAGCAATACCAACTCGGGTATTGGGTCAGACTACATGGCCTGCTGCTGCACCCCGGCACGCTTTGGGGGCTTCTTGGCGATCCCTACCAGTACGAACTTAAGCCTGGCGACAAGCTGCAGGACTTCAACATGGAGCAACAGGGCGACATCATCGCCGACTACTATTGCTGGTCGACCAACAACGCCACGAGGAGTGCCAGTGGCAGGCGAGTGCCCAGCATAGACGCTTACAAGAACGTTCTCGGCGATTTTCTGAGCAATCCAAATGACCGCAAACTGCTTCCGTAGCGTTTTACTGCCAATCCTGGCCCTCGTCTGCGTGTGTGACGGCTATGCGATGTCTCGACACCATGATGGTGACGCACGTGCCTGGATACGTGACGAGGCGCTGTGCATCGGAGCCAGTGAAACCTATGAAGTGCCTGGCTTCTTTTCTCGCAACGCTCGCCTCGACCAGAATCAGGTGGAGCTGTATGCAGTACAGGTCAATCGACCGTCAGCGCAGGCATGGGAAGCCAGCCTGCCACCCGGCACCACGAGTTCCACCGTGCAGCTACGCCCCGACACCTGCATCGAGTATGGCCAGCCTGTTGCCTCCTTCGAGACCAGGGTCCCACCTCGTGCGCTTGAGCCGGGCATCTATGAGGTTCTGCTACAGGCTGGCGATCAGAAGCGTCGACGAGCGTGGTTCTACAAGCGCTTCTGCTTGGTCGGTAGCGCCGGCAACTGGTCGGTGAGGGATGCCGAACGCCTGGAGCGCACGCATGAGTGGCGTTGCAGCCCACCGCAGGCACCATGACGAAGAGCCACTGAAACCCGATGCGCCATGCCGCCGGCAGCTGCGTCAGTAATCGATCGCCACGTCGCCCTTCGGCACGCTGCAGCAGGACAGGATGTAGCCCTCGGCGACGTCTTCGTCGGTGATGCCGCCATTGTGCTCCATCTCCACCTCGCCCGAGGTTTTCATGACCTTGCAGGTGCCGCAGATCCCCATGCCGCAGGCCTTGGGAATGTGCAGGCCGAGCTTGGCCGCCGCCGCATGCACGGTTTCCCCCGGTGCCACCCGGATGCTCTTGCCGGTACTGGAGAACTCCACCTGATTGAGCTCGCCGACCGGCACTTCCGGCGCATCGGCCGCCTCGGCGGCCAGTTCCTTGACCTCGGCGCGAATCTCCGGCGGCGTCGGCCCGAACGCTTCCTCGTGGTAGCGGCTCATGTCGTAACCCGCCGCCTCCAGCAGGCGCTTGACCGCGCCCATGTAGGGGGTCGGGCCGCAGCAGAAGATTTCCCGCTCCAGGTAGTCCGGCGCCATCAGCTCCAGCATCGCCTTGTTCAGGTAGCCGCGATAGCCCGCCCAGGACTCGCCCAGGCCATGCTTCTCGCAAATCACATGCAGGCTGAAGTTGTTGATGCGCGCGGCCATGTGCTCCAGCTCGCGCTGGTAGATGATGTCCTTCGGCGAGCGCGCGCTGTGCACGAACACCATGTCGACATTGGCGTTGGTGTCGTAGAACCAGCGCGCCATCGACATCACCGGAGTGATGCCGACCCCACCGGACAGGAACAGCACCTTGTCCGCCGGGAAGTCGATGGCGTTGAACAGCCCCACCGGCCCGTGCACCGGCACCTCGTCGCCTTCTTTGAGGTTGTCGTGCAGCCAGTTGGAAACCCGGCCGCCCGGCACCCGCTTGATGGTGATGGAGAAGCTGTAGGGCACCGACGGCGAGCTGGAGATGGTATAGGAGCGCATGATCGGCTGCCCCTCGATCTCCAGTTCCAGGGTGACGAACTGCCCGGGCTTGAAGAAGAACAGCACCGGCTGATCGGCCATGAAGCAGAAGGTGCGCACATCCCAGGTTTCCTGAATGACCTTGACGCAGCGCACCACGTGGCGGCCATTGGTCCAGGTCTGGGTAGTCACCGGATTGAGGAAGGCGTTGGCGGTCATGAACGACTCTCCACACGGCCGGACATCGGCCTAATTGCAGCGGATTGTGCGAAAGGCTGGCGGACGTCATTTATCCACCAGCGACATCCGCATGCTTATCGCGACCTGCCCCATTGCACGGGGCTTGGCGCGTCGGAAACGCATCCGGCCATGTCGCCCATGGATAAGGATTCAGCGCGGGCCGGATCCACACTCCGCCTCACCAAGCATGCGTGCCCTTAGCAGGCAGCAGCGACCGCTCGACACCTTGCGGCACATACCGTAACAGCCACTATTTCCGGCAGGTGCCAGGCACCCGCCAATGAGGAGTCATCATGGACTGCACCCAAAACCTGAGCCTGGGCGACCCGCTGGAGCCCGTCCGCAAGGCGACCGCACAGATGCTCAACGAGCGCGATCACAGCTTCTCGCTGCCGCAGCCCTTCTACAACGACGAGCGCCTGTTCCAGGTCGACATGCAGGAGATCTTCCACAAGGAATGGCTGATCGCCGGCATGACCAGCGAAATCCCGACCAAGGGCAACTTCCTCACCCTGCAGATCGGCGACAACCCGGTCATCGTCCTGCGCGGCAATGACGGTCAGGTGCACGCCTTCCACAACGTCTGCCGCCATCGCGGCTCGCGCCTGTGCGTCAGCGACAAGGGCAAGGTCGCCAAGCTGGTCTGCCCCTACCACCAGTGGACCTACGAACTGGACGGCCGCCTGCTGTTCGCCGGCACCGAGATGGGCGAAGGCTTCAACCTTGCCGACTACAGCCTCAAGCCGGTCGCCTGCAAGACCGCCGGCGGCTACATCTTCATCTCCCTGGCGGAAAACCCGCCAGCCATCGATGAGTTCCTCGCGACCCTGACGCACTACATGGAACCCTACGACATGGAGAACACCAAGGTGGCCGTGCAGACCACCCTGATGGAGAAGGCCAACTGGAAGCTGGTGCTCGAGAACAACCGCGAGTGCTACCACTGCAACGGCTCGCACCCCGAACTGCTCAACACCCTGCTGGAGTGGGACGACGTCACCGATCCGCGCGCCAGCCAGGCGTTCAAGGATCAGGTCGCCGAGTGCACCACCCGCTGGGACAAGGACAACATCCCCTACGCTCACGCCAGCTTCGGCCTGCGCAACCGCATCGTGCGCATGCCGCTGCTCAAGGGCACCGTATCCATGACCATGGATGGCAAGCAGGGCTGCAAGAAGCTGATGGGCCGCATCACCGACCCGGACCTCGGCTCGATGCGCATCCTGCACCTGCCGCATTCGTGGAACCACTGCATGGGCGATCACATGATCGTCTTCACCGTGTGGCCGATCAGCGCCCAGGAAACCATGGTCACCACCAAGTGGCTGGTGCACAAGGATGCCGTGGAAGGCGTCGACTATGACGTCGCCCGCCTGCGCCAGGTATGGGACGCCACCAACGACCAGGACCGTCGCCTGGCCGAGGAAAACCAGCGCGGCATCAACTCCACCGCCTACCAGCCCGGCCCCTACTCGAAGACCTACGAGTTCGGCGTGATCAACTTCATCGACTGGTACAGCGAGCGCATGCTCAACAACCTCGGCGACACCCCAGCACAGTCGCTGCGCCAGGTGGCGAGCGAGTGATGACGCTCAGCCTGCTGCTGTTGATCGGACTGACGGCCTACGGGCTGCTGGCCTGTCGACCGCAGCGCGGCTGAGGCAGATACGCAAAACCCCGGCTCCGCAAGGAGGCCGGGGTTTTCTTTTGCCGCATGGAGCGCGATGCCCGATGAGCGCCACACAATGAAAAACCCCGCCAGATCGCTCTGACGGGGCTTTCCCTTGCAACTTGCAGCGTGCTGCTGATAGCTGCCGTTAGACCTTGGCGCGTTCGAAGCGCTTGCGGTCGTTCTCGTTCAGGTACTTCTTGCGCAGACGGATCGACTTCGGCGTCACTTCCACCAGCTCGTCGTCGGCGATGAATTCCAGCGCCTGCTCGAGGGTGAACTTGATCGGCGGCACCAGAGCGATGACTTCGTCCTTGCCGGAAGCACGCATGTTGTCGAGCTTCTTGCCCTTGGTGGGGTTGATCACCAGGTCGTTGTCACGGCTGTTGATACCGGCCAGCTGGCCTTCGTAGATTTCCTGGCCCGGCTCGAGGAACAGCTTGCCGCGCGCCTGCAGGGTTTCCAGCGAGTAGGTCAGCGCGGTGCCGGTGGCCATGGAGACCAGTACACCGTTCTGACGGTTGGACACTTCACCGGCCTTGATCGCGCCGTAGTGGCTGAAGGTCGAGGTCAGGATGCCGCTGCCCGAGGTCAGGGTCAGGAAGTTGTTACGGAAGCCGATCAGGCCACGTGCCGGGATGGTGTACTCCAGGCGGATACGACCCTTGCCGTCGGGGATCATGTTGGTCAGATCGCCCTTGCGCAGGCCCATCTGCTCCATCACCGAACCCTGATGCTGCTCTTCGATGTCGATGGTGACGTTCTCGTACGGCTCCTGCTTGTCGCCGGCCTCGTTCTCGATGATCACCACTTCCGGACGGCCAACGGCCAGTTCGAAGCCTTCACGGCGCATGGTTTCGATCAGTACCGACAGGTGCAGCTCGCCACGGCCGGAGACCTTGAACTTCTCAGGAGTCTCGCCCGGCTCGACACGCAGCGCCACGTTGTGCAGCAGCTCCTTGTCCAGACGGTCCTTGATGTTGCGACTGGTGACGAACTTGCCTTCCTTGCCGGCGAACGGCGAGTCGTTGACCTGGAAGGTCATGCTCACGGTCGGCTGGTCGACGGTCAGCGGCGGTAGGGCCTCGACGTTGTTCTGGTCGCACAGGGTGTCGGAGATGAACAGCTCGTCCATGCCCGATACGCAGACGATGTCGCCCGCGGTGGCTTCCTGCACTTCGACGCGCTGCAGACCGGAGTGACCCATGATCTTCAGGATGCGGCCGTTGCGCTTCTTGCCGTCGGCGCCGATGGCGGTCACCGGGCTGTTGGCCTTGACGGTGCCGCGGGCGATGCGGCCGATACCGATCACGCCGAGGAAGCTGTTGTAGTCCAGCTGGGAGATCTGCATCTGGAACGGGCCGGTGGCATCGACGACCGGTGCCGGCACGTGGTCGACGATGGCCTGGAACAGGGCGTCCATGTTGTCGTCCATGTTCTCGTGATCCATGCCGGCGATGCCGTTCAGGGCCGAGGCGTAGACGATGGGGAAGTCCAGCTGCTCGTCGGTGGCGCCGAGGTTGTCGAACAGGTCGAAGATCTGGTCGATGACCCAGTCAGGACGCGCGCCCGGACGGTCGATCTTGTTGACCACGACGATCGGACGCAGGCCGGCCTTGAACGCCTTCTGGGTCACGAAGCGGGTCTGCGGCATCGGGCCGTCCTGAGCATCGACCACCAGCAGCACGGAGTCGACCATGCTCATCACACGCTCCACTTCACCGCCGAAGTCGGCGTGTCCGGGGGTGTCGACGATGTTGATGTTGTAGTCGCCCCACTTCAGTGCGGTGTTCTTCGCCAGAATGGTGATGCCGCGCTCTTTCTCCTGGTCGTTGGAGTCCATCACGCGCTCGTTTTCCGCTTCTTTGCGGTCGAGGGTGCCGGACAGACGCAGCAGTTTGTCGACGAGGGTGGTTTTGCCATGGTCAACGTGGGCGATGATGGCGATGTTGCGCAGATTTTCGATCACTGTGTGTATCTCGATCAGAGGATTCGGTGTGTCGCCCAGCCTGGACGACGAATATGAAGAAAAGGGGATCAGCGCCCGAGGTCGGGAGGGCGATGGCGGATACTCCCGCCATTGAGCCCTGGCGTTCTATGCCGGACGATAAACGCGCACATTGGCATGCCCCTCGCTCAGCAGGTGGTGGGCATGCAGGCGACTCATCACGCCCTTGTCGCAATACAGCAGGTACTGGCGATTCTCATCCAGTTCCTTGAATTTGTTGTTCAGCGCATAGAAGGGCAGCGCCTGCACTTCGACGCCGGGCACCTCGAGCGGCTCGTCTTCGGCGGCATCGGGATGGCGGATGTCGATGACGATCTGTCCGGCCAGCGCCTCGGAAACGGTCTCGACCTGCACATCCTTGCCCAGCTCGTCGATCACCCGATCGATCGGCAGCTGGGTCGCGCGCTCCAGGGCACGCTCGAGAATGGCCATGTCGAACTGCGCTTCTTCCTTCTCCACGCGGTAACCACGCGCCTTGGTGGTCGGGTTTACCGAGATCACCCCGCAGTACTCGGGCATGTTCTTGGCGAACTCGGCGGTGCCGATCTGCGTGGCGGTATCGATGATGTCCTGCTTGTGGCTGGCGATCAGCGGGCGCATCACCAGCATGTCGGTGGCCGAGTCGATCACCGCCAGGTTGGTCAGCGTCTGGCTGGACACCTGGCTGATCGCCTCGCCGGTCACCAGCGCCTCGATATCCAGGCGCTCGGCCACGCGGGTCGCGGCACGCAGCATCATGCGCTTGAGGATCACGCCCATCTGGCTGTTGTCGACCTTGGAGAGAATCTCGCCGACCACCTCTTCGAACGGCACGCTGATGAACAGCACGCGCTGCGAGCGGCCGAACTTCTGCCAGATATAGTGCGCAACCTCCATCACGCCCAGCTCATGGGCACGACCGCCGAGATTGAAGAAGCAGAAGTGGCTGACCAGGCCGCGGCGCATCATCTGATAAGCCGCCACGGTGGAGTCGAAGCCGCCACTCATCAGCACCAGGGTCTGCTCCAGCGAGCCCAGCGGATAGCCGCCCAGGCCTTCGTGACGATGGTGCACCACGAACAGGCGCTGGTCGCGGATCTCCATGCGCACTTCGACTTCCGGCTTCTTCAGGTCGATACCGGCGGCAGCACACTCCTGACGCAGTCGGCTGCCGACATGGCGCTCGACATCGATGGAGCTGAACGCATGCTTGCCGCCGCGCTTGCAACGCACGGCGAAGATCTTGCCCGGCAGCTGGTCGGCGTAGTGGCGCTTGCAGTGCTCGGTGATCTCATCGAGGTCACCCAGCGGGTACTCGTTGACTTCGAGGAACAGACCAATGCCCGGCGTGTTGCGCAGGCGTTCGGTCATCTCGGCGAGCAGGCGCGGATCGTCCAGGTCGGTCTCGACCTCCAGGTTGTCCCACACACCGGTCACCCGCAGTGCGGGGTCGAGGTCGCGCAGCACGGCACGGATGTTCTTCCCCAACTGGCGGATGAACTGCTTGCGCACCGGGCGACTCTTGATGGTGATTTCAGGGAAAACTTTGACGATCAGTTTCATGGATAAGGCGCCCGCTCGAGGCGACGAAAAAACAGGGGCGCGGATTATAGCGGAAATTGCTCAAGCTTTGACCAAAAATACTGCAACGAACACGCTGCGCACCAAAATCGGGCATTGCCATAATTTACAGCCCCATATCAGTGCAAATATCACCGGGGAAATTCCGCGCAGCCGGCGCCATGCCTGAGTTTCCAGGCTTCTGCCCAATACAGGGCACTGGCATGCAATTTGCTCCCTTGTGAGGCAGGTCGCCCTGACGGACTATCCCGCCGGGCTTCACCGTACATTCGAGGCTCATAGATAGGAGCCTTTTCCACCTGGAGGACAACATGTCTAAGGCTGTTCAACTGATCAAAGAACACGACGTGAAGTGGGTAGACCTGCGCTTCACCGACACCAAGGGCAAGCAGCACCACGTGACCATGCCGGCCCGTGACGCCCTGGACGAAGATTTCTTCGAGCACGGCAAGATGTTCGACGGCTCGTCCATCCATGGCTGGAAAGGCATCGAAGCCTCCGACATGATCCTGATGCCGGTCGACGAGACCGCCGTACTGGATCCGTTCACCGAAGAACCGACCCTGATCCTGGTCTGCGACATCATCGAGCCGAGCACCATGCAGGGCTATGACCGCGACCCGCGTTCCATCGCCAAGCGCGCCGAAGAGTTCCTGAAGTCCACCGGCATCGGCGACACCGTATTCGTCGGCCCGGAGCCCGAGTTCTTCATCTTCGACGAAGTCAAGTTCAAGTCCGACATCTCCGGCTCGATGTTCAAGATCTACTCCGAGCAAGGTTCCTGGATGACCGACGGCGACGTCGAAGGCGGCAACAAGGGTCACCGCCCGGCCGTCAAGGGCGGTTACTTCCCGGTTCCGCCGTGCGACCACGACCACGAAATCCGTACCGCCATGTGCAACGCCATGGAAGAGATGGGCCTGGTCGTCGAAGTCCACCACCACGAAGTGGCCACTGCCGGCCAGAACGAAATCGGCGTGAAGTTCAACACCCTGGTCAACAAGGCTGACGAAGTTCAGACCCTGAAGTACTGCGTGCACAACGTGGCCGATGCCTACGGCAAGACCGCCACCTTCATGCCGAAGCCGCTGTACGGCGACAACGGCTCGGGCATGCACGTGCACATGTCGATCTCCAAGGACGGCAAGAACACCTTCTCCGGTGAAGGCTATGCCGGCCTGTCCGAGACTGCCCTGTACTTCATCGGCGGCATCATCAAGCACGGCAAGGCCCTGAACGGCTTCACCAACCCGTCGACCAACTCCTACAAGCGTCTGGTTCCGGGCTTCGAAGCACCGGTCATGCTGGCCTACTCGGCTCGCAACCGCTCCGCCTCGATCCGTATCCCGTACGTCGCCAGCCCGAAAGCCCGCCGCATCGAAGCGCGCTTCCCGGACCCGGCTGCCAACCCGTACCTGGCCTTCGCCGCTCTGCTGATGGCCGGTCTGGACGGCATCCAGAACAAGATCCACCCGGGCGATGCCGCTGACAAGAACCTCTACGATCTGCCGCCGGAAGAAGGCAAGCTGATCCCGCAGGTTTGCGGCAGCCTGAAAGAAGCCCTGGAAGAGCTGGACAAGGGCCGCGCGTTCCTGACCAAGGGCGGCGTGTTCTCCGACGACTTCATCGATGCCTACATCGAGCTGAAGAGCGAAGAAGAAATCAAGGTACGTACCTTCGTACACCCGCTGGAATACGACCTGTACTACAGCGTCTAAGCCAGTGCCGCGCCGCCTTCGGGCGGCGCGTTCGAAAGTCCCGCCCGGCCCTGCCAGGCGGGGCTTTTTTCATTTAAGGGGCAGACGCGGCGCAGCTGATTTAGGGCCGGGCATCACAGCCACGACGCCCTGCGCTTGCCAGGAATCCTCAGCAGTGCAAGGCTTAGCGCATCATCTGCGGAAGGATCGGCCCATGCGCCCGTTACTCGCCTGCCTGTTGCTCGCCCTGGCCCTGCCGGCCAGCGCGCAGATCTACAAATACACCGACGCCAACGGCAACACGGTGTTCACCAATCAGCCACCGGAAGGCACGCCCAGCGAGAGCGTCACCCTGCCGCGCACCAACACGGTCGACATGAAGACGCCGAACGTCCCGGCCGACCAGAAGCACGACAGCGACACCAGCCAGAGCGCAGCGCCCTACTCCGTGCTGAGCCTGCAGGGCATTCCTGACGAAGAGGCGATGCGCGCCAACAACGGCACTTTCATCGTCAGCGTGAACATCCAGCCACGCCTGCAAGCCGGCCACCGCCTGCGCCTCATCCTCGACGGCGAGCCCTACGGCCAGGCGAGCAATGTCCCGAGCCTGCAACTGACCAACGTCGACCGTGGCGAGCACAGCCTGGCCGTCGCGGTGATGGCCGGCGATCGCATCGTCCAGCAGAGCGCGACGGAGACCTTCACCGTGCAGCGCATCAGCGTCAACAGCCCGGCTCGTGGCGCGCCGTGAAGCACCCCATCACCATGCGTACGCTGTTGCTCGGCCTGCTGCTCATGACCCAGACCGCCCTGGCCCAGGTGTACACCTACATCGACGCCGAGGGTAACCGCGTGTTCACGGACAAACCGCGCAGCAGTAGCGCCGAACGGGTGATCCTAGCCCCGTCCAACAGCGCGCAGCTCAACGCGCCGGCACCGACCGTGCGCGTGGCCCCGGCGCCCGCCGTTACTAAACCGGTCATGCACTATCAGGTCCTGCGCATCCTCGTCCCCGAGCCCGACGCCTCGATTCACAATGGCTCCGGCGACATGATCGTCACCCTTACCAGCGAACCCGGCCTGCTGCCAGGGCACAGCTATCGCCTGCTGCTTGATGGCGAGCTGCAGGGCGAGGCGAGCCGCAGCCCGGTATTCTCGCTGCAGCACGTCGACCGAGGCACCCATCAGCTGGCCGCGGAAATCATCGACGCCGCCGGGCTCATCGTCGAGCGCACACCGCCACAGCCGTTCCACATGCACCGGATGAGCCTGGCGCAGAAGCGCAAGGTCAACCCCTGCAAGAAGAACGACTACGGCGTACGTCCCGAGTGCCCGCTCAAGGACAAACCCAAGGAAAACGTGAGCATCCTGCCCTTCTTCTGACAGAGCGCACCTTTATGGTGCGCACTGACGCACCACCTCCTAAACTCTCCCTGTTTTGGGTCGTTTTTCCCCGCCCAGCCGCGCCGCCACACAACCAAAACCTGGCAGACCGCACAAAAAATGCGTCTTTTCGGGGCCTTGGTTTGCTTCTTGCATTTTCCTGCCCATTGCCGGAACGCGCTGCCTATGACCATCAACGACGCACTGCACCGCCTGCTACTCGACAACCTGACCACCGCCACCCTGTTGCTCAACAGCCAGCTGTGCCTTGAGTACATGAACCCGGCGGCGGAAATGCTCCTGGCCGTCAGCGGCCAGCGCAGCCATGGTCAGTTCATCAGCGACCTGTTCACCGAATCGCCTGAAGCGCTGACTTCGCTGCGCCAGGCGGTGGAACAGGCGCATCCGTTCAACAAGCGCGAAGCCGTGCTGACCTCGGTCACCGGCCAGACGCTGACCGTGGACTACGCGGTGACCCCGCTGTTCAGCAAGGGCGAGACTCTGCTGCTGCTGGAGGTGCACCCACGCGACCGCCTGTTGCGCATCACCAAGGAAGAGGCGCAGCTGTCCAAGCAGGAGACCACCAAGCTGCTGGTACGCGGCCTGGCTCACGAGATCAAGAACCCGCTCGGCGGCATTCGCGGCGCGGCTCAGTTGCTCTCGCGCGAACTGCCCAACGAAGACCTCAAGGACTACACCAACGTCATCATCGAGGAGGCCGACCGCCTGCGTAACCTGGTCGACCGCATGCTCGGCTCGAACAAGCTGCCGTCGCTGGCGATGACCAACGTGCATGAGGTGCTGGAGCGCGTCGCCAACCTGATCGAGGCGGAAAGCCAGGGCGGCATCACCCTGGTGCGCGACTACGACCCGAGCATTCCCGACCTGCTCATCGATCGTGAGCAGATGATCCAGGCCGTGCTCAACATCGTGCGCAACGCCATGCAGGCGATCGCCGGGCAGAAGCACGACATGGGACTTGGGCGCATCAGCCTGCGCACCCGCACCCTGCGCCAGTTCACCATCGGCCACACCCGCCACCGCCTGGTGGTCAAGGTGGAGATCATCGACAACGGCCCCGGCATCCCGCCGGAGCTGCAGGAAACCATCTTCTATCCCATGGTCAGTGGCCGTGCCGACGGCACCGGCCTGGGCCTGGCCATCACCCAGAACATCATCAGCCAGCATCAAAGCCTGATCGAATGCGAGAGCTATCCCGGCCACACCGTATTCTCGATCTTCCTGCCGCTGGAACAAGGAGCGCCCACGCCATGAGCCGCAGTGAAACCGTCTGGATTGTCGACGACGATCGTTCCATCCGCTGGGTACTGGAAAAGGCCCTGCAACAGGAAGGCATGACCACCCAGAGTTTCGACAGTGCCGACGGTGTCCTCGCCCGCCTGACCCGCCAGCAGCCGGACGTGATCATCTCCGACATCCGCATGCCCGGCGCCAGTGGCCTCGACCTGCTGGCGCGCATCCGCGAGCTGTATCCGCGCCTGCCGGTGATCATCATGACCGCGCACTCCGACCTGGACAGCGCGGTGGCCAGCTATCAGGGCGGCGCCTTCGAGTACCTGCCCAAACCGTTCGACGTCGACGAGGCCGTATCGCTGGTCAAGCGCGCCTTCCAGCATGCCCAGGAACAGCAGAGCCTGGCCGCCCCCGCCGCCCAGGCGCGCACGCCCGAGATCATCGGCGAGGCGCCGGCGATGCAGGAGGTGTTCCGCGCCATTGGCCGGCTGTCCCACTCCAACATCACCGTGCTGATCAACGGCGAGTCCGGGACCGGCAAGGAGCTGGTGGCACATGCCCTGCACCGCCACAGCCCGCGCGCCGCAGCGCCCTTCATCGCCCTGAACATGGCGGCGATCCCCAAGGACCTGATGGAGTCCGAGCTGTTCGGCCACGAGAAAGGCGCCTTCACCGGCGCGGCCAACCAGCGCCGCGGACGCTTCGAGCAGGCCGACGGCGGCACCCTGTTCCTCGACGAGATCGGCGACATGCCGGCCGACACCCAGACGCGCCTGTTGCGCGTACTGGCCGATGGCGAGTTCTACCGCGTCGGCGGCCACACCCCTGTGAAGGTGGACGTGCGCATCATCGCCGCCACCCACCAGAACCTGGAAACCCTGGTGCAGGCCGGCAAGTTCCGTGAAGACCTGTTCCACCGCCTCAACGTCATTCGCATCCACATCCCGCGTCTGGCCGACCGCCGCGAGGACATCCCGACCCTGGCCAACCACTTCCTCGCTCGCGCCGCGCAGGAACTGGCAGTGGAGCCCAAGCTGCTCAAGAGCGAAACCGAGGACTACCTCAAGCACCTGCCCTGGCCGGGCAACGTGCGCCAGCTGGAGAACACCTGCCGCTGGATCACGGTGATGGCCTCGGGCCGTGAGGTGCATGTCGACGACCTGCCGCCGGAGCTGCTGACCCAACCGCAGGATGCCGCGCCCGTCACCAACTGGGAGCAGGCGCTGCGCCTGTGGGCCGACCAGGCCCTGGCCCGTGGCCAGTCCAACCTGCTCGACACCGCGGTACCGGCCTTCGAGCGCATCATGATCGAGACAGCCCTCAAGCACACCGCCGGCCGCCGTCGGGATGCCGCACTGCTGCTGGGCTGGGGTCGCAACACCCTGACCCGCAAGATCAAGGAGCTGGGCATGAAGGTCGACGGCGGGGACGACGACGACAGCGACGACTGATCCCGCCGCGTCACGAAAAAAGGGCATCCCACAGGATGCCCTTTTCAGTTCCCCGGATTGCATCCGGGCTACGGAACTGTCTCCCATCTGACGTTTGCTTGAGAGGGAGCAGACCGCGCATAGCGCCGGCCTCTGCCGCTCAAGCGCGCTGCGCGTTCTTCAGCGAAACCTGCGTGTTCAGCGTCCAGAAATCGTAGAGCACGCCGATCAGGAACAGACCGCCGGTGAACAGGTAGATGATCCCGGTGATCCACTTGCCCTGGTACATGCGATGCACGCCGAACACGCCTAGGAAGGTCAGCAGGATCCAGGCCACGTTGTAGTCGGTGTCGCCGGCGGTGAAGCGCAGGTCCGCCTCGCGGTCCATCGAGGGGATCAGGAACAGGTCGATGATCCAGCCGATGAAGAACAGGCCGAGGGTGAAGAACCAGATGGTGCCGGTGACCGGCTTGCCGTAGTAGAAACGGTGCGAACCGAGGAAACCGAAGATCCACAGCAGGTAGCCGATCAGCTTGCTGTGCGTGTCCTGTCGTTGCATGACGAACTCCTTGTGCGAGATACGATTGAGACGCTGCGCGCCAGGCGAAGGTTGCATGCCTGCCACGGCAAGGCAACAGGACGAACTGCTTGATAGCTGTACGGCGCCCATATACTGTATAAACAAACAGTATAAATATCGCCCGCCATGCAACTGATCGAAAAACTCACCATCCTCGCCGACGCCGCCAAGTACGACGCCTCCTGCGCCAGCAGCGGCGCACCCAAGCGCAGTTCCAGGGGCAAGGACGGCATCGGCTCGACCAACGGCATGGGCATCTGCCACAGCTACACGCCGGATGGCCGCTGCGTGGCGCTGCTCAAGGTCCTGCTGACCAATTTCTGCCTGTACGACTGCCAGTACTGCATCAATCGCCGCTCCAGCGACGTGCCACGTGCGCGCTTCACCCCCGAGGAAGTGGTCACCCTGACCCTCGACTTCTACAAGCGCAACTGCATCAGCGGCCTGTTCCTCAGCTCCGGCATCATCCGCTCGGCCGACTACACCATGGAGCAGCTGATCCGCGTCGCCAGGCTGCTGCGCGAACAGCACCAGTTCCGTGGCTACATCCACCTCAAGACCATTCCCGACGCCGCGCCGGAGCTGATCGCCGAGGCCGGCCTGTATGCCGACCGCCTCAGCGTCAACATCGAGCTGCCCACCGAGACCAGCCTGGTCCGCCTGGCCCCGGAGAAGAATGTCGGCAGCATTCACCAGGCCATGCGCAACATCCACCAGGGCGAACGCGAAGCACGGGAAGAACGGCGGGCGCCGCGCTTCGCCCCGGCCGGGCAGAGCACGCAGATGATCGTCGGCGCCGATGCCACCGACGACAGCACCATCCTGCACAACGCCCAGAGCCTGTACCACGACTACCGCCTGCGCCGCGTCTACTACTCGGCCTTCAGCCCGATTCCGCAGAGCCCCGGGAGCGTGCCGTTCGAAGCCCCGCCACTGCTGCGCGAACACCGCCTGTACCAGGCCGACTTCCTCATGCGCGGCTACGGCTTCAGCGCCACCGAGCTGCTCGACGGCCCCGGCAACCTGGCGCTGGACATCGACCCCAAGCTGGCCTGGGCACTGGCCAACCGTGAGCAGTTTCCCGTCGACCTCAACCGCGCCGACGAAACCCTGATCGCCCGCGTCCCGGGCATCGGCGTGCTGAGTGCACGCCGCCTGGGGGCGCTGAGGCGGGAACGACGCATCCGCTTCGAAGACCTGACCCGCCTGCGCTGCGTGCTGGAGAAGGCCAAGCCGTTCATCGTCACCCAGGACTACCGGCCACCGCGTGGCGAACACGAGTCCGTGGTGCTGCGCCAGCAACTGCGCGATACCCCGGCGCAGATGGCGCTGTGGTGATGCACTGCCTGCGCTTCGACGGCACCTTCGCCACCTGGCGCCAGGTGGCGCGCCGTGCCCTGCTGCAAGGCCTGGCG
>CEUI01053025.1_pt1 | contig 18720 bp, 35 predicted proteins | sample 531411 | NCBI WGS metagenome assembly CEUI01 (sample SAMEA2622841, study PRJEB7988) | marine metagenome | isolation source: saline water (ENVO:00002010), including
ATATGTTCATTATATATTCGTTGTCTCATATAAGGACGAGTTTCCTTATTATGACGGATGATAGCGTCTTGAGTTGAATCTGTAAAATAATATCTTGTTGAACCTTTTTTTGCTTTTCTTGGCATTATATATCCTTTTCTGTTATTGTGTTTAACTCTTCAATTGTTTGTTTGATACCTTCAAATACTACACCGATTTCATCATCTGCTTCAAATTTACCCTCTGAATCTAATTGGTCAAGTGTAGTCTTAGTTTGTACCACTCTGTCCGCATATTCTTCAACCCAACTTTCTAACCTCTCTACTTTTCTCGTAAGGTTAAATGTTGTGTATCCTAATGTAACTGCAAGACATCCAAAAATTATCTCTAAGACCATTTCTCTATACTCCCTATTGTTGATTGATTAATTCTATTCATACCCATTTCAAATATTTCACTATCTAACTCGGAACCTAAATACCTACGATTTAATTTATTACATGCAAGTGCCGTAGTTCCTATTCCCATAAATGGGTCATACACAATGTCACCCTCTTCAGTATAATTTTCTATACATCTTTCTGCAACTTCTTGAGGCATATTATATGAATACCCTTTGTAAGAATGATGTGGATGATACCATGTGTCATATTTAAATAATTTTGTGTTTTTTGATTTAAAACTTTTTCGTGCATAAGACATAACAAAAGCATAATTGTATCTAAACATATTTATCTCTCTTGACTTTTCCCATATCTTTTGATTCAATAAATCGTAACCTAAATTTTTCATAATATTTGTACAAATCTGATGTTTTGGTATTGTCTTTCTTTTAAATCTTCTATCACTAATCACAATTGTTACAATATTTTTTCTTGGATTAAACTTACTATAAACTTCTTCCATCCAACCAAAATATTTATCATCATCTTTAATTGGTTCTAATCCCAACTCACTATACTCAGGTGGGGAAAAGAATACATAATCGTATTCTAAATCCCTACCTAAAGTTATAAGACAATCTTCGTTATAGATACTACTTTTCTCCGAATAACTCATCAAATAAATCCTTAGCAGATGCACTTGGTTGTGTCTCTACTTTTTCTTTTACTTGTTTACCTACTGCCTGTTTTATGTTAGTAACAGATTTATTTACTTTCTCAGTAGATTTCTGTTCTGAGTATTTCCATTCAGTATACTCTGCTCTTGTTGCCATGTGGTCTGCCCAATGGATAAGATAAGGTAAACTTGAATGAAAACTATGTTCAGGTTTAAATGTTTTTAAATACTGAACATTTGCATCATCATACATACCATCACTTACTTTGATTGCCAACCACTCTAATTGAGATACTTTGACATCAAAGTGTTGTAGTAAATACAATGCTCTATCTGTAACACCCATAAACTGCATTTCAGGATTCTGTGTAAACCACTCGTTGAGTTTCTTTCGTCTCCAATCATCTTCTTGAACCAAGTAATACTCATGTTCTAAGTCACCGACTTTACCTAAGTCATGATGTAATGCACAAAAAACTAATTCCTCATCAGTATAGTCAATGACTGCACCGATAGATTCATATACTTTTGTTAACTTCCTTGCAGTGTCCACTAAGTGTAACACATGAAGAACATAACCACCTGCAAATGCATAGTGATAATTTGGTTTACCACTTGCGGGAGCAACGATGATTCTGTCTTCAAAAAAGTCATACATCTTATTTAAGTTATCAAGTCGTTCACCTGTAAATGTTTCATTTACAATGTTTCTTAACTTGGTGTAATTGTCTAATAGTTGTTGTTCTGTTAGATTCATATTATGTAACCTTTGTAATTTCCCAATTTATATACCCTTAATATACAACATTTTTACCGCTGTTGTCAAGCTTTTTTTCACTTTTTTTAATCAACATACCAATCTGATTTTTTGTTACTTGGATATTTGTGACTACTATCCACTAACCATTTTCTTAATTCTGGTCCTGACTTAACATCTATGATTAAATGATATCTATCCTCTTCACCAAAATTAATAGCAGTGTGTGGTTTTCTCATATCTAAATACCACAACTCACCTTTACCCATTTGTGATTTAGTAACACTACCATCACAATTCCATTGAGTAAACTCAACCTTTGGATTTGTCTTTAATGGAAAGTGTAGTCTTGCCCATTGTCCATCACTAATACCAGCCTCTACATCTTGTCTATCAGTATGTCTTTCAAGTTCACCCTCACCTTGACTTAATTTCAAGATACGAATTCTCTCATGTTCAAATGGTAAGAGTTTAGCAAACTTCTCTACCTCAGTAAGTCTTTTTCTAAGTGGTGTATCCTCTACTTTCCACTCTAACTTTTCTGAATTTTCTTTTCTCCACTTTTGATTCATCTCGGCAGGTTTGATAATAAAGTCTTCTTTACCACCATAACCACGAACCACAATACCACTCCATGAATTACCTTTGTTGTAATTACTATAGTGGTTTGCAAAGTCTTCTTGTAGTGCAAAGATTTGTTCCATCAATGGGTCTGTATCTTGAACATCTAAGTCTAATCTCTGTAATGAGATTTCTTGTGATTTTGCAAGTTCACCTGTGTGTTCTCCTTTGAACCAATAACCATACATATCTGCAAAACTTGTAATCAAGTTATCTCTTCTTTCATAACCTAAGTCTCTTAGTATACCGACCATTCTTCTGTTTTGCATATCACACTCAACTACGGTTGTTCCCTCATCAAAGAAACCACCACCCTCTGATTCATGTCTTTTTATCAAATCAAATAAGTGTTGTTCATTACCAGGATAACATGCAATCTCACGAATATATGCATCGGTTTTACAATTTAATTTATATTCTGCTCCTGTAAAGGATTTAATTTTTTTAAATTGTGTTTTCATGTTCTTCATATTATAATATAAAATACATGCAACAATTTTACCATCGTTGTTCTCAACCCAATCAACTTCATATGCATGACCCTCACGACCCTCTACATGGTCAAATGCTAATTGTAAGTCCATTTTATTTATTTTTCTAAATGGGTCTCGTAATCTCGTGTTACCATATTGTTCACGAATTTTCTTCTCACCCTCTGGTCTTTGTGTTTCCATAAAACAATCTAATAAATTCTGATATGTTGGTGTATCATCATAAATCCATTGTTTACCATTATGATATGGTTTTGGTATCTCTACATCGTAATCTCTAAATTTCATCTCCGTCACTCCTTTGGTTTATAAAAAATTAATATTGGTTCAAACTTAAAGTAATCACCACCACGACTAAGTGGATGTGATTTTATCATTACTGAATTCTTTACATTGGATGCATCTATCCCAACCATTCTTGTCATCAACATCTTGTAAATACCTTGATATTCACCACCAAGACTTTCCACGATATCTATACTATCTTGTTCTAATGGAATGTATTTATCACTACCTACTTTGATATCTGCAATGTTCCAACACAAATATCTATCAGGTTTTAAATATGTATACATTGTTGTTAAGGTTGGTTTCAAAAAGTTATCTCTCCAATCATCATATGCACCGAACTTTTTAAAACTTTGATTTTCATCTTGAGAGTATTGTTCTCTATTAAAATAAGGTGGGGAAGTAAAAACCATATCTAACTTACCCTTATACTTTTGAAACTCAGGATTGTTCCCAACTTCTTCACTACCCTCTCTAAATATTTCGTATGTGTTAGGTTCCGCCTTACCCCAAAATGGATTTGGATTGAAACAATGTTCATTATAGAAGTCTGCTACTGCCTCGTATCTACCCTTATTATCAGGATTTGGGTCAATACCAACATAGTGGATATTTCTATCACTACACATAGCACCTAAAATTCTCCCACCCCAACCGCTTGACGGATCGCTTACTATTAAATTAGAGTCCTTGATATGTTTTGTAAAATGTTCATACAAGAACTTCGCGGTCAAGGGTGGAAAGTTTACTGCTGGTTGTCCAAGTCCTAATCTAAATACTTGAAGAGCACTTGGAAAAATTCTTTGTTTTCTTTTATACTTTCTAATATAATAATGGTAATATCTTTTATCACCATTCTTTAACTCATAACTATCTTTTAATTCATCACCAATTGTTCTAAGGTTTTGTTCTGTTAAACATCCTGTAGATAAATACATTTCCACTTCACTCTTTTTCAATATAAGATATTGTGAATTTATATCTACAGGTTTAGTATCACTTTGTCTCACCACCATGATTCCATAAGTTGGGTCTTGATTGGTTTGTATTAAGAAATCAGATACATTACTCACACCCATTTCCTTAACTTTAACACTCAAACTAAAAGTATACATTGAATCTTTAAATAATGACCTTAACATTGCCTTCTTAAATGTATCTCGTAGGTCATCATCTTTGAAGTGGTCATATATAGAAGTAGCACCCTCACTACTTACACCACTACTAATCTTTGTCTTTAACATTGTAGGGAAAAATTGATTTACTCCACTTGCATACTTATTGAAGTTTTTGACTACTTTTGTTTTTTCATCAAAAAAACTTTCAACATCATACCCAAATAACTTTCTCCAATTACTGATTATCTCATTTTCATTCTGACCAATAACTGGTGGTTGACCATTCTCATCCCATTGGGTAATAACATATGTACGAAGTTCATCAATCCACTTCTCTACATCTAAATCACTCTTGTGAAGTAATTCATCGTAGGTTATATTAATTGGATTGTCTTTACTCGCAATGTTAGACTTTTCATAAAACCATTTTTGTTTTTTCATTAATTATTCAATACTAAATTTGTCTTTACTATTTTTGCACTATCAAACTTGTAAGGTTTGGTACCAGGTGATTCCAATATATCAATACGATTCACAAATCGTTTATTCATCGTATCTTTAACTTGATACACACCATCTTTACCATCTGTACCTTTTAGAACAACGAAGTCACCATAGTCTAAAAATCCACCATGTCGTTTCAGAAGATTTCTACTAACCGCAATAAATTTATATTCACTTGCCTTGTGGACTCTTATTCGCGTTCCATCCGCGAGAATGTTCGGTGTAGAATCTGTCTGACGACTAACAGGGTGATACATAGTTACCGTCACTTCCATTCCCTCTAATTTGAACTCCTCTACAAGAGATTTTAATCTCTTATTTTCTTTCTGAAGTTCAGATGTCATTAATAACATATTTTCCTTATACTTTTCAAAAAATATTGTCCAAACAAAAGTATTAAATACCAAAATTGGTATTAATATCATTATTGATAGTTTTAATTTGTTCATTTCAAAATTCCTAAAGTTAAGGAAATCCTTTACAATAGTCATATATAAATATCTCCTAATGTTGTTAAAATTCATTTTATTTGTATACTTTTTATATATTCACTTTCATTCTCTCTCATATAATGTTGGATAACAAATCCCTCAACTACATGAGTAAAGAACCAAAAGAAAGTTATCAATGGTATAAATATTTTAATATCTAAGTGTAATATTGATACTCCTAAATAAACTAAAAATATCATACCTATGGATTTAGTAAGGAAACCCAACGCCGAAAAACCTAAAGATAATACATTACCTCTTTTTACCACTACATATAATCCAACCATCAGATGCATCAAGTTTAAAATTATCGGTGATAATATTCCTAATAATAAGTATTCTATAATCATTTGTAACCTCTATTTTTTTTAGTGGAGCCGGCGGGAATTGAACCCGCGTCCAGCCTATCTTCCAAGTTAAGTCATTCACAACTTAGTTGGTTCCAAATCGGTAGTCACCAACAACCCACCATGTCCCATTTTACTCAGAATGGTTTAACTGAGATTTCATTTAGACTCTAAATCTGAAGTGAGTGGTCTTACCGATTACGACGCCACATTCCATTATCGGTGTCATGGTGTGACGGCTTACGACTTAAGCGTAAGCGTAATTGAACTCTGTGCCAATTAAACAATAGTGAACCTTTTTTAGTAGGTCTTGTTCAAACCTCGTTGCACTTAATCCCTTCCAATACCTGTCAATACCAGTCGGCCCCATATTAATCAATTTCATCATGGTCATCTTCCCACTCAAAAACTTCATCACCTTCACCTATTGTGATATGGGTATCCAATACATCAATTAAATCTTCTATAAGATTCCAATCTTCTGTATTATAGGCTTCTTCTAATTTTCTTTTAATCTCTGCCAAGGACATATTCAACTCCTATTTTGAATTTATAATATTTCCTACCTTTGATATCATTGTAATCAAAGATATTAGTAAGTATCAACTTATCAGAAATTTTCCAATTAATTTGTGCATAATCTTCCATATCAAAACGATTTTCACCAGTTAATTCATTTCTGAAATAATAACCATCCCATTTAAGTTCCATTGAGAATTTATCGTTAATTTCTTTTTTCTTTTGGATACCCATTGATAAACCACTTTCAAATTTTTCTTCAGAGTATAATCCTGTGTAACCAACAGAATAAATACCACTACGATAACGAACATCTGCCTTACCATATTTTAAATCACGAGATGTTTTATTAACATATTGTGGTTTAAAATAAAAGTTTTTAGGTTCCCATTCAAACCATATCTCATCATCAATATAAGATTGTCCTAACTCTCGTTCCCAATCTCGTTTTAGATAAATGTTCTCATTCTTAAATCCAAGAGCAATCTCATAATCATCTTTATTGATTGTGTCATCATTAGGTGTTCTGGCACTAAATGATGTAAATAAGATTAATCCACTTAAAAAACCTTGTAACATTATTTTTTCTTCCTTGTGTATTTTCTTTTAGGTTTAAGATTAGGTTTTATTTTTCTTGTTCTCTTTTTCTTTTCTAAAAGAGTTTCTTTTTTCTTACCAACTAATATCTCAGTTAGTAATTCACATGCCTCTACAAATGTCATTCTATTACCTCTACGATTTTAGATTCTTTAACTACTTTAACTTCAAAAGGATAAGGTGAATCTTTTAATACCTCATTCACTTTTGCTTCTCCTACACTCACAGAATCACAACCAACCAAAAAACTTCTACGAGTTTTCTTTTCACGAACTCCATTCTTTGTTGGTATCTCTTCTGTAAATACAACTTGTGCTTCAAAATATGCCATCTTATTTCTCCTTTACATATAGATGTTTATTTTCATTCCAATACTCATTAATATCTTCTTTTGTTCCACCTTGTTTTTTAAATGATTCTCTACGAGTCATCATTGTCATAGGAACATCAGATAAATTATATGGTCTACCAAAGGTATCTCTAAATACCATTTCATCTAACCATTCTTTTTTTGTCATTTGTTTACCACTCATTATAACCTCATATTGTTTTATAATATCCACCAATCTTAAAAGGTATCTTTGTGTTTATAGACACGGCGGAAGTCTCAGAATAATTCACTTTATTCATAACTCTAAAGTCCATAGATACTCTTGTAAATTCGGTCTTATTTTGTTTATTACCATGTGTGAGATTTGCTCCATCCCACATCACTAAATCTCCATACTCACAATTCATAGGTGAGTAGTCACCTTTATCAGATTCACTCTCTACCCAAATCGTTGCAGTATCTTTTGCATTTGTTAATGGTAAAAAGAAATTTCTTTCTTTTATTTTCTTTACCCATTCTTTATCTTCACGATACTTACTATCTTTATGAAATTCACCCACACCAAGATTATTTGGAAGTTGAACTCTAAATGATGGTTTGGCCTGATAGACTATTTCATCATTATTAAACAATGGTTTAATTACCTTTAACATAAAATTATCATACATCTCTCTTAACTCAGAATCATTATCCCAAGAGTTATAAAATATTTTGTGAAACTCAGTTTGTTGGTCGGTTTCTCTTGTTCGTAATTCATAATCTTGTACAATGTGAAAAGATTCAAATGCAACATTATAATGTTTTTGTATTTTTTCTCTAAAGTTAAATCTTCCGATATTGTATTTTACTTTTTTCATTATCTTCTGAAAGCATTAGGTTCATCATACTCAACTAATCCAGTCATGTCTGATGATGAACGAATCTTTTCTCCTAATCCATCTACCATTTTAATCTTTAGTTTACTACAAACTTCAGCTTCAGGTATATCACCAAAGTGTCTATCTCCACCATTACAAAAAGTCAATTCTGCCATAGGTTTAAATTGTGCTATCATTTCTAATGATTTACATACGGTTTTATCTTCATCAACTGATAAGAGTGCCTCATCAACCATATCTAAATGAAATATGATTTCTAATCTATCTCGTTCATCCATAAACTCATCAGCCTTTTTTACAAGTGCCTGTTTACGATTATTCACAATAACTACTAATGTATCACCCATTGATTTTGCCATCTTTAAATATTCAATATGACCAACATGAAGTGGGTCAAAGTATCCACTACATATCACTACTTTTTCTTTTTTCATCTTTCTCCTTTTTCTTCTTACCGAAGATTTTTTCCCAATTCTCCTCATACTTCTTTCTATCGGAAGTTCTTGGTGCACTACCTTTTGTAGTACCTGAATTATATATTGATTTCTTCTTACTCATTTAATCAAGTCCTCATACAAACCACGAAAAACAACATATACCGCTAAAAGAAGTATCAGACCAGAAAAGGCCCCTAATACTATTTGTATGAAATCCCATAGTAACCACATTAGAATAACTCCTTAATGTACATTATTATTTGATTTTTCCAAACCACAAGTGAAGTAATAAAAACTCCACCACCCATAATCAAACTTGGATGTGCCTCACCACACAATCCAATTAAGTGTTTAAAAAAATGTATTAATCCATCCATCATTGTCTCCTTTTCCAATCATCATATAACTCCCAATTTCCACTCTTTATGAAACTCTGAGCCTTCTTCCATTTCATCTTTGTAACTACATTCATATGTGCACCACCAATTAGTTCTACAATCTCATTACGACCAATCTTTTTTGTATTTCGTCTAAAAGTTGTTTCAATTTTTCTATCCATAATCGTTACACCATTTAAGTGGTCAATCTCATGTTGAACACATATTGATTCTAATAATCTCATATTCCTATCACTATCATCATTTTTTTCCCAACTACCTTTACCCTCGGTATTAGTTTCAACACCACTAAATATCATAGAACCTTCTACATTATCTGAAGTAACCTCAATGGTTTCATATCGTTTAGTGTTAACACCTTTTTTTGGAAAACTTAAACAACCCTCGTAATAATTTATTTCGTTTTCTTTTCGGACGATTTTTGGGTTAATGAGAACCAAAGGTTCAATAACATTGACAACGGCCACCTGTGCATCAATTCCCACTTGATTAGCTGCCAACCCAATACCGTCTCTTCTTTTGTTAAGTATTTGAAATAGTTCTGTTGCAATAGTTCTTCCTTCTTCAACTGAAACCTCTTTTAGTTTTTTATTAATTAAAGGATTATCATGTTTTAAACAATTAATTACTTGTTTCATGTAACTCCCTATATCTGTTTACTGCCAACTCTTTGTGTTTTGCCTCAACCATAATATCAACCTCGTGACCATATGTATCAATATAATCCAACACATAATCTGAATGTGCCTGTGGTCTGATACTCTCATCAAGTTGTTCTTTACTACGAGATTCCGAATAGTGAACCACTGGTTTGATATCACCCCATGTTGATATTGCCAGTTCTAAGGCTTCCTGTTCCGATAAACCACCATCACAAAATCTATGGTGATGATAGTCAAACACAATAGGTATACCAATTCGTTTGTATATTCCATCATATAACTCCTTTACTGAATACATTGTTGCTTTGTCGTCGTTTTCAACCGTAAGTCTTGTTCTTACATTTTCTGGTAATCTTTCAAAGTTTTTACAAAACCTATCCATAGCAGATTCTTTATCACCATAGACACCACCAAGATGTATGTTAATCTTGTTGTAAGGTGTTCTACTTAACATCATAAAGTCCATCTCATCACCATGGATACTTAAGTCTTTAATACAATTCTCAATTACATGGTCATGTGGTGAAACCAATACATTGAATGGGCCAGGATGTGTAGTCAATCTAACACCATGTGTATGTGCCATAAGACCAACTGAATGAAACCACTTTTTAATCTCATCAATATCTTTTAAGTCTGACCAATCATACTCTGTCTTCCAAGGTGCCATATCTGATGACATACGAAAGAAGTCATAACCATTCATAATGTTCCACGATACAATCTTATGTAAATCTTTTACATTCTCTAAACAAATCTCTGATGCATAATCAATACCCTTGGACTCAAAGGTTCGTTTAATCATACTACGATTTGTTGTAATGGGTTTGGTTCCTTTTGGTTTACCACCATACTTAGTAGGATAACTAAGTTGCATTGAAATACAGGCATAACCAATTTTGTTATTTACCATTCTTCATTTCTCCCAAAATCATTTTTCATTATTCGTTTGTTTAAATGTCTCTTGTACAACCATAAATAATACATGTTTATAATATATGAAAATATATTACGGATGTCAAGCAGTTTTTTAATTTTCAATAATATAACCTCTTAAGTAATCCTTAACGAGTTGTTTTTCTACCTTGAGTCTTGTCTTGTACTCATTGAACGATTCACCCTCTAATCGTTTATCACCTTTTAAAAGTTCACTAACTTGAACTCTTGGGTCTTGATTATTTTCCTGCATCTTTTTAGTTTGAACAGGATAAACAAAATCACTATACATTATAACTCCTATATTTTATGGTTTAAAAAATCTTTTTGTTTCTGTAATTCTTTTTTGAGAACTTTCTTTTTCTCATTATACTTAGCAACCAAGATTTCATCTTTGGTTCTTCGTTTAGTTTTCTTCTTAGGTTTCTTAACCTTAGTAGGTGGAAGTGTACCTTTTAGTTTTGGTTGTTCTACACCTTTATGAAATACATTACCATCTTTGTCCACAAACTCATTCATGAAGTGCCAACCACTTGGACGACCTGTAGGTTTGTAACTTGATTTATTAGCCACTTCAAATGTTTCAGGAAACATTTTGTACATACTACTCATTAGTGCTCTATCACCAATCACTTCCTTTGCATCTGTACTTACATTCTTAACAGGGTCACCAGTAATTTTACAATCCATGTATGGAACACCATCAATATAATATCCACCATTATCTTCAAATTTACCCATCATAGTTTCTCCTTTATTAAGATTCTCCAATAGAACCTGATTTAATACCTTCTGTAATTAGGAACTTTACGAAGTTTTCATCTTCTTTAAAATTAAATTTACCAGCAGTTTCTGCCATTAGTTTTGCCATTTCCATATCATGTTCAATTAAATCATTAATTAAATCATAACACAAGTCTCTGACTTCACCACTTGACTTTGATTCTATTTCTTCTAATCTTCGTACTAATTCACTAATTCTCATTTTATTCTCCAAATTTTGAGGGCAGGATAGGATTTGAACCTACGAACAATGGATTTGCAATCCACCCCATTAGACCACTCTGGCACCTGCCCGGCCCTCAGCCTGTGCCACTCTTTGGTTTAACTTTCTATCTTGTACCTCAAGTATATGTTTACAATACTTCTTCTTAAATTTTCGTCTGTACATAAATGCTGGACAATCACATGCCCACTCAATTCGTGAAGGGTCAAAACGAATATCATACTTTTTACCCTTGATGGTATAGTGTTCCCATCCATACTCATCAACTAAAACACCATCAAAAACCTCAATAATATAATCTATTAAATTTTGTTCCATCATCATTAAATATTAAATAGTACCATAAAAAACCAAAATACAAAAAAAATCCAGAGTATAGTTAAAAACTCTGCACATCTATATAAGAATAACCCTATCCTTTTCCTCATTACAAAATTCCTATATCCCATAATGTAACTCAGCTTGTGATTCTAAATATTGGGTTTCAAGGAATACATCCCTATAATGATTTTCCAAGTCATCAATTAATTCTAATTGACCTTGTTTACCCATCCAATTGTACCTATGATAATCACCATTGAGTGTCATCTCCACAACCTTAACACCTTTGGTAACTGATGAAATAACATATTCCACCACTAACTCTCCCATAGATGTTTCTTTTTTAAATACTAATGTCATATATTTCTCCTTTTATTTACTCTTAAATATACAAATAAACTATGATATAAGTCAAGCTTTTTTTTATTTTTTTTTCAACTTTATTATACAAGGTATACAAAGTAGTGGATAAAAAATAGTCCCAACAAAATCATTAGTGTTACAATTTTCACATTTAATCATACTCTAAGCTACAAAAGAAAATATATAAATGTCAAGCTTTTTTTTATAAATTATTTGATAAGTGTCTACCTCTAAGTTTTTGATACTTCTTCCGAAGAGCCTTGTTTCTTCTTTTATATCGTTTGAACATTTGTTCTTTTATTTCTCTAATGGTTTTTCTTCGTTTACGGGCTCGTAAACTTCTTGATAGTCGTTCTGATTTATTCATAAAACATCTCCTTATAGTTAGTTAATAGGAAACTCTATAGTAATAAATAGAATATATATTAAGTCTTTATACCACCTCTTGCGGTTGGTGTTACATCTTTTCTTTGAAGTTTTTTATCAGAGTCTATTTGTAATACTTCTTTTTGAGTACCTTTAACTTCATCATTAATCAAAGTATCTTGAGAATATATTTCTTTCCAATGTTCATCTTGAGTTTTTTCTTTTTCTTCACCATACATTTCCCAAAACTTCCACCAAGATTTATTGGCGCTTCTTGGCCCCGTGGCTTTGCGCTTTGCAAAATCTTCACCATTTTCCTCTCTAAGTAGTAGTGCTTGGTTAAATGCTACCACTAACATAACTGCTAATGGGTCAAACACAAAGATAAGGATAAAGATAAAGAACTTCACAACCGAATCCACATCAGTATCAAATACTCTGGCAAGATATATGGCCGGCCCTACATCAACACCTGTTTCTACAAGTGATACTTTTAAATCACCTATCTTACCTTTTACATCAAGTATCTCATCATTAACTTGTTGTATTCTCGGATTATAATCTTCTCTTAGTTTTCTTTTTGCTGTGATGTAATTATCAGGTAAATCATTTACTTGAACTTCTAACTCTTCTTTTAAAAATGATTTATCTTCTTGTAACTGGTCTAATCTATCTTCATATGATATTAATAAGTTTGTTTGTTTCTCAAAGGTTACGGTTGCACCTTGGTAGGCATTACTTAAGTATCCAAAGATACCAGCACTTGTGATTAATACTAATGTTACTACTGCAGTCATCAAATAAGTTTTTTGGAATAGATTAACTTTATCCCAATACCTATACAAAAAAGCGGCAGTCACTAACTTACCAAATTCTAATGAACCTGCCATGATGATTACACTAAATGCAGCTCCCGCAAACAATTTAGATAATCCAAATACTGAAAAGAATCCAGCACTTCCTGCAATAAGTAACGCTGCGATTCCCAAATAAATATGGAAATTTTCAGAGCGTTCCATTATTTTCTCCTATTTATACATCGTCTTCTAACTCAACGATATTTTGTAGATACTCAAGTTTCTTTATACAATTATCTACTATCCTCAACCATATATCAAATTGTGGATTAGTATCAACTGGTATTCTATCTTTGAGTCTTCCAATCTCAGAATCTAAATCTGAAATCTTATCTAACACTTCGTTTTTTCTTCTCATATTAACCTCTATTATTATATAAATATCTACTGAACTTGTAATTGTTGTAAAACATATTCTCTAAATGTCTTCTTTTGATTATTAGGTAAATGTACCCAAGTCCATGCCATTGTGGTTTTCATTAACTCTATGTTCTTTATGATTGCACCACATTGTTTTTTCATTTCGTATATTAACTTATCATTAATCTTTACATCAACTCCAAGTTCATCTGCCATCTCTAATAGATGACCGAAATCTTTATTTCTATTTGCTTTGTTCGCACTCTTAAATAATTTTTCATTACCACCCTTTTTATCAGGATGTGTTTTACCTGCCACTTTACGATACACTTCTTTTATTGTATCATCATCTACATCAGTTTCTAATTTTTCATATGGGTCTTCTTGAACTTTTTTGTTAACCTCAATATTTTCTACAGGCGTATCAATAAACTCTTCACTAAAGTCTCTGTTGAATTTTTCCAAAGAATCTTTGTAAATTAATTTTGTCTCTTCTAATTCAGTTTGTAAGTATCTTAATTTAAGACGAACTTTTCGTGCATGTAACTTTTGTAATTTATTCATATTCAATAAGTATGTTTAGGCGTGAGAAAATACCAATGTTTTATTGATTCCTTAACAAATTTGCTATATCAAATCTATACTATAAGATACTACTAATCTCTGGTCTACAACCCAGCCTAACTCATAGTATCTTGTTATTTACCTTGTGTTAGGATATCTCCTCTTGGCTTTGTTTTGACTCCAACTAAAGTTCCCATCGGAACTTATCATCGTCAGGTGATATATATGAAATCAAAAGCATCTACAACTACTTCATCATCCAATACTACCCGCAAGGACTTTTGTTTGGTCGCTACCCCAAACCTTTCACTCATATACGGAAAACAACAACCCACCGAAGTGGTAACAAGAAATCTCCATCTTTATGTTTCTTGTTTGAATTCTTCAAATTCTACTTCTATTAATTTATAGCATATATAATAAACATCACCATTCCTAAGAACGGCATCGGCCAATCCATACTGATTTTTCAAATGTTCGGGAGAGTAACCAGAATCAACCTTTGCCGTTCCAAGAATGGCATACCTATCTTTACCTACATCTACTATGTTAGGAAATTTTAACAGATGTCTTCTTTGGTTTTTCTGGTTCTACTTTTGGAATTTCAATAGAGAGTAATCCATCTTTAAATGATGCCTTTACTTTTTCTCCATCTAATAATTCACCCAATTCAAATTGTCTTTTAAATGATGACTGCTTTAGTTCTCTTCTGATTACTTTAGCACCTGTATCATCAAACAACCCATGTTTGTTACCACTTATGGTTAATACACCTTCTTCTACATCAATACTCAAATCTTTTTTATCAAGACCTGGTATCTCTGCAATCACACCAACCTTATCATCATACTCATACACATTTACTTTTGGATATGCAGTACCTGAATATGGTTTTACTCCAACTTGTTTTTCTATTTGTGGGAATTGTGTTGTGATTATTTGGTCAAACATCCTGTCAAAGGGTGTTAAGAATTCGTCCCTATCAAGAACAGGGAACTTATGATTTACAACGAACTTAGTCATTTTATTTCTCCTTATTGTTAGTTAACTTTTCGTTCAACTTGTATCCTCATTAGAGCGATACTTTGTTATAGTAATCTACCACATTGTGCGTAGAATTTTTTACTACATATATAAATATAATGTAGAATCTAAAAAATTAGATTTTTTTTAATAATTTTTTTGGAATCCAAACTATCTTACCCATACTATCCAGTCCCTTAACTTTCTCATCGTGTTTCTTAGAATTAAAGTCTGACTCATCTACTTTTATTTGAGTCTCTTTATATATCATTCCTTCTATAGTTGGGTAATCAAACTCAACTATTACCTTCATGATACTGACTCTAATATCGTTTCTTTAGATTGTGTTCCAATAAATCTTTCAATCTCATTATTATTTTCAAACACGATAGTAGTTGGTACACTACGAATATTATATTGTTCTGCTAACTCTTTCTGTTGGTCAATATCAACAAATTGTATTGAATGACCTTCAGATGCTATCTCCTCCATTATTGGTTTGAACACTTTACATGGCCCACACCATTCAGCACTAAAGTACTTTACACTTTTCATTTCCACTCCATTGTTTTATAAGTTTGTGTAGTTGTTTCAGTAGCGTAAGGAACTACAATATTATATTGCCTTTTTTTGTTCCTTTGCTTTTTGTTTTTCTTCTTTGATTTCATTTTTAAAATCCTTTTTCTTTCCACCATGGTAATCGTAAGCATGACCCTCTTCTATAAGAATGTCATTAACTGATACCCATCCATCAACACTAAGGTCAATAGAACTATCAGGATTAGAAATACACTCGTTAATATGGTCTCCCACAAATTCAGGAGAGACAAATATTTCTCCGAGTACTCTTCCGAACTTACCTGTTCCAAATGATTTAAGTTTAAAAACACCTGATTCTAATAACTCCTTGTTTCTTGCCTTAGCAAGTAAACCTTTTTTCTTCTCTTCTAAATCTCTTGTACGAGATTCCCAAGTATCAATACCCATGTATCTAACTCGTTTTTTTATTTTTAGATTGAAACCTAAGTCAATCCAACAATCAATCGTGTCACCATCAAGAACTTTAATTAACTCTGCCTGGTATTCACGAGTATCTAATTTCTTACCCATTGTATTTCTCCTGTTGTGTAACCAAGAGAAACAATGTTCTCTAATTTAGATTTTGATTCCTAATTGTGCCTTGATTAATCTTACCATGTTAAATGAACCATCATACTTACCAGTATCTAATCCATCTTGTATTCTGTTGATTTCACCAGATGTAAGAGTACTCACATACACTTCTCCATTATAAGTATAAGTGTTCTGCTGTTTACTACACATGAGTGTTAATGTTTCCATAATCTCACGAAGATTTACGAAACCTTCATAACCACCAGATAAATACTTACACTGGTCTGCCAGTACTACATACTTGTCATAACCTGACCACTTTTCACTTTTCATTAGTTATATCTCCTAACTATGTTTTCTTTTTCTGATTCCCAATCTGTAACTAATATCCTCTTGGTATAATCCTCACCTTGTTTTCTTTTAGTGATTGTTTTACCACCATCTGGTGATTCATATATCCATGATACTAATTCAGGAAACAATTCTATTTGTTCACCTTCTTGAACAGACTCATCTTCGGCCTTTAACTCACAACTTAAATGATTTCTATTATTACCTAAATAATCGTACTCAACTTCATGTGTGTTGTCACCACAATGGTCACATGTCCAAAAGTCTAAGTATTCTTTAGACAATAATTCATCATCACTTGGGTTTTGAGTTGGTGTGTAACGATTACCATGTTCAGTTTCTTCTTTTTTATAACCTTTCCACATTTCAATTGATAGTGGATTGTCTATCGCTTTACCACGAGACCATGCATCAAGATGTTCTTTTTCACCTTGTGACATTTCATTCTGAATAAACTCATAGTCTCTTTTTTGTTTTGCAGTTATCATTTTTTCTTTTTCTAATTCAATATTACTTGATATCTCAACTGATAACATATCACGAAATGAATCTGAACTCATATTTCCTTGACCATCTTGGTGTCTGTCAAGAACATTCTTTATTACATTTCTATACTCCATTATATTTCTCCCATACATTATTAGCAATACAAACTCTATTTGTAGAGTTTCCACGATTTAAATTATCGTAGTCTGAACCACCTAATCCAATTACTATTGTATCACTTGGTTCAAAATCTTTTTCTTTACATACTAAATTATAACTTGTTTCAAATTTATCCCAATTATAATCAACATGATAATTGTCCATAATTGATAAACCAACTACACAAGATATTTTGGATATCTGTTGATACTCATTGATTAAATCAATACCATCATCTCTATTGGTTCTACTTAATCTTAATCCACATCTGAAATGTTGTAGACCATCTGCAAACTTGGATAAAGAAAAACTTATTGTATCTATACAAGGATGTGTTAAGTCAACCTGTATATTTTTTCCAATAGTATAATAACACATATCCAACAATACAGGTATGTTTAGTTCATCACAATTCAATAAAATGTTTTCAAGGTCTTCAGGTGATTTACCTGTATCACTAAAGGGAACACTAATAATTAATGCATCACCTTCTTGTAAATCATCTTCAAGATAATCCCATTTAAAACCTTTACTTAAACAAGCCTTATGATAAAAAAAATCACCTTTCAGTATTCTAAATCTTTTGTCTTTATTTTGTATATAAAATAAATCAAATGATTGAGTACTACCATAACAATATTGTTTATGCGTAAACTCTTCAATACCCTTTAGGTGATTTCTATTTGATTGTTGAATCCAATTATAAAAGACATTTTTATATTCATCAAAAACCCAATCGGAATCTCTTGATACCCATTTTGAATAATCTATGTCTTGTAAAAAACCCAATACTTCAGTATTAGGTATAGGTTCAACACCTTTATATTTTAATATATTCTCATTCATATCTGTAACCTTCTTTAATAAATATAAAGGTGGGTCGGGAAAGAAAGGAATAAAAACCGACCCACCATGTCTCGTTAACCGAGACTAATCATTAGAACTCATCATCAGATGAATCTTCATCTTCATTGAATAGATTCTCATCTGAACCATCGTTCATGAACTTCTGAACCAATTGTTTCACGAAAGTTCTCTCAGAGTCAACACCACCATCATCCATGAATTGTGGGTAGATAGAAACTTCAGAAGCCTCATCTAATCCGAAACCATCGTAAACCAAACCAGCCATCTCAACTGAAGTTCTCGTAGAAACACCACTTGAAACTTTACCAGTATCTGATTTAGCTTCCATTCTTGTAGTGTGAGAAATCTCAGAGATAGCCTGAAGTAAAGATGGGTCAACATGTGGGAACATGTAACTTAGTAAACCAAACTCTTCTTCATCAGTAAGAACATCCATCTCAACGATAGTGAATCTATCCATAAGAGCTTTAT
>CEUI01017790.1_pt1 | contig 18691 bp, 21 predicted proteins | sample 531411 | NCBI WGS metagenome assembly CEUI01 (sample SAMEA2622841, study PRJEB7988) | marine metagenome | isolation source: saline water (ENVO:00002010), including
CGCAGCTTGTTCTGCTGCATCTTCAATTTTTAATTCTATATTTTTAAGTTTTACAATAAGTATTTGCAGTCTTTCAGAAACGATTTGTAAGCGTACAGAATCACCTGCAAGACGCTCCGCATGTTCGCCATCTAAAATTTTTGATAAGTTGTTAATAGAATCAATTACGTCTTTAACTGATGTGTCAATGACCATTTCTTCTTCGTATGTTAATTCTTTACTCATATTTTGCCTCTCCTTTGGTTGTGATTGCGTCAAAAAACCTAAATGCATCTCCTTCGCTTTTGAATAAAGGCCCTACTCTATGTTTAAGTTGTTTGCGTAATAATGCGACATACCACAAACCATCTTTGTTTTTCATAATTGCATAATGTACAGGTGCAGGGCCAAATTTATCCCATAATTGGTTAATTTTAAAAATCATGTTTCTCATTTTGCTTCCTTTCTATTTGGCATAATTTATGAATCATTTGTTCTAGTTCCCACATTCTTGCTTCTAAAGAATCTATTTTTTTGTGCAAACTGAAATCCTCATCAAAACCAATTTTGTTTTTTATAGAACGTGCAACTGTGCTTTGTGATAATAATTTTATAGTTTCTATTATGCCAATGGCGTATAACGGATTCATTTAAAATATTCCTTTCTAAAAAAATTATGATAGTTACGTCCGCAAAATTATGATAGTTACGTCCGCACAAGTGAAATGCATGTAATAATTATGCACTGAAAATACCAAAAAAAAAGGATACCTAGCTGTTAGACTAGGCATCCTTTATGATAGTAGTTATTTTTTCTTTTTGGTTCTGTATTTAGACGCTAAAGCAAGCACTTCATCTGCTTCTAAATCCTCAGAAGTTATACGCTTTGTAGTTTTTGCTTTTTTACCTTTTGAGTATTCGTAAGTTTGACCATTTGGTAGTGTCATACCATTGACTCTAACAAGGTATTGGTCGAAAGCTTCTTGAAGTAAACTAACTATTTTGTCATTTACTTCTATGTTGTTTACTATGTTGTTAAGATAATCAACAGATGAAGCTAACTTTGTTTTGGATATTTCATCATTACGGTTAGAGGCTCGGTAGTTAGAGACAATATCCATTTGTTTTGGTAGACGCTCATTAGCATCCCAATCTGAGTTATGAGCAAAAATTTGGTTTTGGTACATTCTGGTTACATAGTATGGGTCAGTTTCTACAAACTGTTTTTCTAAGGAACCTAAGAATGATAGTATTGCAGACGCACGGTCATCTGCATCTCTATACCACCAATTATCTTGTACATCTATAAAAGTTTTATCTTCTGTATTTGTATCTACTGGAATTAATTGTGTATTATTCATAATAAATCCTTTGTTTAAATATATAAAATTGCTTTACCAGCTCCTAATAGGAGCATGATAATTATTATTGTTATAAAATTATAATAAACTTTACCAAAAAAACTACGCTGTTTTACTACATTGTCTTGTGGGTTTATAGGTGTCAATGATAGTATTATCTTTGGTTTCATCATAATCCTCTTTATAAACTAAATTCCACAATTCTCTAATTCTTGTTTCTTGGTCAATGCAAGAAATTTTATTTACATATTTATTAAAAAAATTATCCATTTTTATTACCTTTCAAATCATCAAATATTTTATTTATTGGTTTGTAAAATGCTTGAATTAAAGCAATACCCATAATACCAACTACAAAAACTAGTATGGCTGGTGAGAATAATATTAAACCTAAAAGTAAACCTATAGTTAATTGAATCCAAAACCATTTACTTTGTAGAGTTTTATTTATATTTTTTACAAACTCTTCTTGGTTAAATTCGTTATCACTTATTCTTTTTGTCATTGTTAAGCCTCCTTTTAAAATATGATATGACAATTTTTTCTATTACTAAAATACTAATACCAAAAATCATAAGAATAAAAAACAATTCAAAGATTATGAAATTAAATATGGTATCCATGTTAAAATCCTATAATAAATGATAGTATAAATACTGTTACACCAATAAAATTTAGTGTAATTGTAAAGTAATAAGGAAATCTTATTCCATGATTTCTGTTATTTAATATACCTATATCAGTTATAAATGCTGATAATATGAATATTGCAAATGATGTAAATAATAATAATATAAAAGTCATTGTTACCCCCTTCCTTGCATTGCTTCTATGTATTCTGCTTCTTCTGCATCTACACAAGGATGCATCCCAAATGCAGTTTGTTCTAACATTTCATCAAAGCTACCGCCTTGTTTCATGAAGTTAATGTCATCTACTAATAAATCTATGGTTGTTTGTTGATGCCAATAATCAGCTTCCATTTCTTCTACTTGTTTTTTGAGGGATTCTATTTCCGATTTATAAAACTTATTAAAGAATGATAGTTGAGAAAGTTTTTCTTTAAGTGATAGTTTCATGATGTTCTCCTTTGTTTAAATAATTGTTAATAATTTATAAGTACTAAAAACCAAAATAGTGTTGCTAAAAAAATAAAAAAATATGAGCTAGAGGATTTTATTGTTCACCATTTTGTCCCACCTTGCTTAGTATGACCTAAGGTTTCTCGTGGTATATGTATTCTGCCCTCTTTCGACGGTGCTCTTTTTCAATCCTAATTTGACCACACTATGTTGTGATTAGGATACCCTTCGAAGTGGAGGGAAATATTAACTGATGCAAGTTAGGAGCGAAGCTCCTCCTGGTACAGGTTAACTTGCATTAGGGGATATTTGCCTCTATCGTTAGGGTATCTTATCACTACATAGTTGGAATCAAATTAGAGCATTGTAAAAGAGTGCTGTCGGAAGTTAGGGGGGAAACATATATCCGATAAACCTTTTTGGGAGTACTTAGCAAGATGGGGGAAAATGTATTGTGGACAAAAAATTCTGTAGCTGATATTTTTTTAGCGACACTATAAACTAACCAAAGTATATTCCGTAAGGAATATTCAACAATGAAAGATATGATAGTATGGCACGTACTTTAACACCTAAGCAGGAAGAGTTCGCACAAGCCTATGTGAAGAACGGTGGGCAAAAACAGAAATCCGCAATCGACGCAGGGTATGCTGTAGAGTCAGCTGCGGTCGAAGCAAATAGATTACTGAACAAGACACATGTACTGGATAGAATACACGAATTGACACACAATACCTTTGCAGGTCTAGCACCAAAGTTGCTCGATAGGTTAGTCAGGTTAGCCACAGACGCAAGGTCAGAAAAGGTACAGTTCGATGCGCTCAAAGACCTGCTAGATAGGTCTGGACACCGCCCTGTAGAAAGGGTTTTGAACATGTCTGCCCAATCCCCTAGTGACATTAAAGCACTTCAGAGCAGGGCTAAAGAGCTTATCGAAGGGCTAAATAAACAGGCTAATACCTTAGATGATAGTAAATCCGAGTCTACCGACATCGGAAACAATGAGGAGTCAGTCCATTAGGCTGTAAACAAGAGACAAAACCTACGGAAGCGGAGTGATTGCAAGAAATATTCCACAAATAAAGGGGGGAGTACCCCCAAGGCATAGTGTCGCTAAAAATAAAAGACCCCAACATACATTGTTCTGAAAAACCTGAGTGACAGATTTGCCTATGACTAGGCACTGGTGTCACAAAAAGTCAGAGGTACCTATCCTCAAATCGTTGATTCGATTGTATAAAAAAGAAATCTATGCCAGTATAGTCACTCTTAGTATATATATTATATATAAAGTCATGGTTTCAGAAAACGCAGATATGATTATTAAGGTTGGTCCAATGGATATTAAGGTATTCTTTGTTCCAGGTGATAATGACAGTTTTGGAGATTTTACTTACACTAAAAGTCAAATTCGTGTAGATTCACGTTTGACAGGTGGAGCATTAGTTGACACATTGTTGCATGAGGTATTTCACGCTATATGGGCTATAGGTCAGTTGAAGGACAAAGGCCAAGAAGAAGAACGAGCTGTTGCTGTAATGGCAACGTATATGACACAAGTAATTAGAGATAATCCTCACTTGATGAGGTGGATTGCAAAGAATCTTAAATGACTATTACAGATGAAGAACGAGATGAAAAGATTGCTGAGTTAGCTCAGATAACAGAAGAGTTAGAACAATACCATCTTTATAATAAATTAAAGTTATATCAACCTTATCCCAAACAAAAAGACTTTCATAACTCTGGGTCGCAGTTTCGAGAACGTATGTTAATTGCTGCAAACCAAGTAGGAAAGACTTGGTGTGCTGGTGCAGAGGTAGCTATGCATATGACTGGTCAATATCCTGATTGGTGGGATGGATATCGTTTTGATAAACCAACAAAATGGTGGGTAGCAGGTGTTACAGGTGAAAGTACAAGAGATAATCCGCAAAGGGTGTTGCTTGGTCAAAAGAGAAACTATGGTACTGGTATGGTTCCTCTTGATTGCATTGAAGCTGTCCAACTCGCAAGGGGAACTCCAGACTTGGTTGACAACTTTACTGTCAGGCATGAGTCAGGGGGTTTATCGTATTGTTGGCTCAAGTCTTATGAGAAAGGTCGTGAGAAGTGGCAAGGGGAAACATTAGACGGAGAATGGTATGATGAAGAGCCTCCTATAGATATTTATACAGAGGGTTTAACAAGATTGAATGTTAGTCAAGGCCCTGTGTTAATTACCTTTACACCATTGCTAGGTATGTCAGAAGTGGTAAGAAGATTTTTGCAACCAACAGAAGGTGGTAAGAAAACTAGACATTATGTTCAAATGACGTTAGATGATGCAGATCATTATGATGATGAACAAAAGAAAAAGATACTAGAACAATATCCAGCACATGAGAGGGAAGCTCGTACTGCTGGTGTACCAATGTTAGGAAGTGGTCGTGTTTACCCAATTAACGAAGAGGATATTACTTTCAAAATATCAGATTTTAAATCTGGATTTCCATCTTACTGGCCTTGCATTGGCGCTGTTGACTTTGGGGATTGGGATCATCCTATTGCTGCTGTCTTTGCTAGGATTGATCGTGATTCTGATACATTGTATATCTATGACTGTTATAGGCGTAGCAGGGAGAAGTTGGCGGTACATACAAAAGCAGTAAGGTCTAGAGGAGAGTGGATTCCTATTGCGTGGCCTCATGATGGTCATAAACATGATCGGCAATCTGGTAAACCTATATCAGAACTATGGAGACAAGATGGCGTTCGTATGTTAAAAGATCATGCTCAATGGGAAAAAGGTGGTTTCTCTGTTGAAGCTGGTGTAACACAATTACTGGACAGAATGGAGACAAATAGGATAAGAATAGCAGACCATCTTGCCGATTGGTGGGAAGAGTTTAGAATGTACCATCGCAAAGATGGAAAGATTGTAAAAGAGAAAGACGATCTTATGGATGCAACTAGGTATTGTATTATGTCATTAAAATATGCAAGACTACCAGGTGATTCACAAAGACGACCTGAAGTATTAATGACTGTCGGTGATTATGACGTATTACAATAATTAAGGGATATTATGGCACAAGAATATACAGGTAGAGAACTAATTGAAAGATTTGAATCATTGCGTAACAATAGACGCACTTGGGAAGATCATTGGCAGGAATTAGCAGATCATTTAATACCAAGAAAAGCAACAATTACAACAGTACGTACTCCAGGAACTAAAGCCCATACTAAAAGGTTTGCATCAGAACCTATGCATGCTTTAGATGTTTTAGCAGCAAATTTACAAGGAACGCTTACTAGTCGTTCTTTTAGATGGTTTGATTTACAAATTGCTAACAATGATGAGTTAAACAAAGTACCAGCAATACGGCAATGGCTACAAGAAAGCTCTAAAAGAATGTGGAACGCTATTAATGCGTCTAACTTTCATTCTGCTGTTCATGAATTTTATATTGACCTTACTGGTTTTGGTACAGCTTCTATTATGTGTGAGCCAACACCAGGGCCAAAAAAATATAATGGGTTACAATTTGTAACACATCCTATAGAAAGTTACGTTTTTGAAGAAGATTACTGGGGTAGAGCTAACGCCTGTTGTTATATTTATGCGTGGACTACTCGACAAATACGTAAAAGATTTCCTGATTTTGAGTTACCAGAAAAAATGCAAAATGCCCATGAGAGCAATCCCCATGAGAAGTTTCCATTCTTGCATTGGATATTGCCTAGAGGTGACAGAGATCCTTACAAAGTAGATACTAAGAATATGGAGTATGCTTCTTGTTGGGTGGATATTACTAGCGCAGAGATAGTGGAAGAAAGCGGTTACAATGAAATGCCAAGTATGGTAACACGCTGGAGCCGTAATAGTGGTGAAGTCTATGGTAGAGGTCCAGGCAATACAGCATTGGCTGATATTAAGGTTTTAAATAAGTCAACTGAATTAGAGTTAAATGCATGGGCAAAATTCATTGACCCACCGTTCTTTGTGCTAGATGATGGAGTTATTGGCAAAGTGGATTTAAGGCCAGGAAAAGGAACCATTATTAGAGATAGAGATGCACTGTGGTTTTACGAGTTCCGAGGCCGTGCCGATATAGGCCGTATTAAATTCCAAGAGTTACGTGAAGGCATACGTAAAACTTTCTTTGCTGACCAATTAGAACTGCCACGTTCTGACAGAATGACGGCAGAAGAAATACGAACACGTGTTGAGCTTATGCAAAGAGTACTAGGCCCAACTCTAGGAAGATTAGAAACAGAGTTTCTTAATCCTTTAATAGATCGTGTTTTTGGTATTTTAGAAAGAGGCGGTGCATTGCCAGAGGCGCCAGAAGAACTTGTAGAGGCTTTTGGTAGCAGTCAGTCTATAGATGTTAAGTATAGTGGTCCTTTAGCTAGATCCGAAAGAATGTCTGAGGTCTTTTCTGTACAAAGACTGTATGAGAGCTTGGCGCAAGCAGCACAAATTGACCCAACTGTTTATGATATTATTAATCATGAAGAAGCTGCTAGGTTTATGGCAGATAATCAAGATGTACCAGAAACAATATTACGTTCCCCTGATGAAATGGAAGAGATGAGAAATGCACGTGCTGAAGCACAGCAAGCGCAAACTCAACAACAACAAGGCGTGGAACAAGCACAGATTATAGAAAGTTTAGCAAGAGCAGATAAATTAACTAGAGAATGATTGCATTAAAAAAAGTAGCGGAGCTTTATCAAAAGGTTTTATCGACTCCTGATGGACAAGAGTTGATGAAAGAAATGTATCGTCAATACGGTAAACGGCTATCCTTTGACCCAGACTCAGATAGAAAAACTGCGTTCAATGAAGGCCAACGTAGCGTATATCTTCGAATGATACATTTATCTAATTTAAATCCTAACACTATTGAAACAGAAGCAGAAAGGTTAACCGATGACTGATGAAAGCAATGTAGACGATACTACACCAACACCTGCAAGTGAGCCACAGTCTTTGCAGGATATGTTACCAGCAGAATTAAAAGATATTAACGCTTTAAAAGATTTTAAAACAGCAGCAGATTTAGCAAAGTCTTATGTTAATACCAAAGAAAAAATTGGGTCTATGGTAACAATACCTGGAGATGATGCTGATGGTGAAACAAGAGCAAAGTTTTATAATCGTATTGGCAGACCAGAAACTATAGATGGTTATGATTTTGCACCAAAAGCTGTAGAAGGTTTAGAAGGTGTAACTGCTGTTAATGATGCTAATGTGAAAGCATTTAAAGAAAAAGCGCATGAACTTGGTTTAACTAAAAAACAAGCTAACGGTATGATGGATCATGTTCAATCTGGCTTTAGTCAACAACTACAAGAACAAGCAAGGCAATTAGCTGAGTCTGCTGATAAAGCATCAAAAGAACTCAGAACAGAATGGGGAGTTAATTATGATAAAAATATGGGTAATGTTGATACAGCATTATCTCAATTTTTTTCTAAAGAAGATGGTGCGTTGTTAAAACAAGCATCAGCACAATACCCAGGATTAATGAAAAGTTTATCGCAAATAGGTTCACAAATATCAGAAACACCAACGAGCAGAGAGGGAACAATGTCTAATTCAGCACCAACTAGAGAAGATGCAAAAGCAGAAATACAAAAAATACAAGGCGATAAAGAACATCCATACTGGAACAAACAACATCCTAATCATAAACAAGCTGCTGAAGTTATGAATCAGTTATACAAAAAGGCTTATGATAATGTCGAATAATCCAGAAAGAAAAGATTTTTTTAGATTAGAATCGTTAAGATTAGCTTGTAATATGGCAACTGCTAATACTGGAATACTAGAAAATGCAGAAAAATATTACGAATGGCTATTGAATGAACCGAAAACTAAAAAAAACACTAGAAAAACATCTTCAAAGTAAGTATTAATATAGTAAGGATTACTTTTTCTAAAGCCCTGACCCTATCGCAAGGTACGTTTCAGAAGCACGTTAGCTTCCAGGATAGGCCCAAAATTTTTTGGATTACTTATACCGCTTAATTTTGTCTATTAACTAGGAGAAAGTAATGAGTACTGAAATCCCAGTCTCTTTTGTGGAACAGTTTAAAGATAACTTTATTCTGCTTTCACAACAGAAAGGATCTCGTATGCGTGGTGTAGTGCGAGATGATCCTGATTTTCTTCGTGGCAAAGCAGGGTACTTCGATAGAATTGGCTCAACAGCCATGCAACGAAGGACCTCACGTCATGCGGATACACCGTTAATTTCAACCCCCCATAGTAGAAGGCGAATTACGCTTGAGGACTATACTTGGGCTGATCTTATCGACACAGCAGATAGAGCAAAAATGTTGGCAGACCCTGAGGGTACATATGTCCAAAATGCTGTATATGCTGCTGGCAGACAAATTGATACTGCCATTTATGGTGCTTTTGGTGGAAATGCTTATTCAATGGATGAGGATGACGCTGCAAGCACAGTCGCTTTACCAGCAGGTCAAAAAGTAGCGGTTAATAACCATACTTTTGATTCTGGTTCTGGCGATGTAGGGTTAACTGTTGGTAAACTCTTAGCTGCAAAAGATATTCTTTTAACAGCTGATGCAATAGATGATGATGAGCCATTGTTTTGCGTTACCAGTGGTAAACAACTTATGAAACTAATGACTGAAACTACTGTTACAAGTAGAGATTTCACAGATGTGCAAGCTCTAGTTCAAGGTAGAGTTAATCGTTTCATGGGCTTTCAATTTGTGCGTTATGAAAGTTTAAGCACTGATACAAGTAGTGATCAATTAGTTTACTGCTTCAGCAGAAATGCTGTTGGTCTAGCAATGGGCCAAGACGTCAATGTCAAAATTTCAGAACGTGCTGACAAGAACTATTCAACACAAATTTACTGTGAGCTATCTGTAGGTGCAACCAGGATAGAAGATGAAAAAGTTGTTGAAATAGCTTGTGATCCAACTTAGAGGGAGAGATAGAAAATGGCTGTAACAACTGAATACTCAAGTCAGTACACAGAATCATACATAACTGTTCCTGCTAAAGTTCCTGAGTCACACGAATGGATGGGTCGCCTTAGAATAGGATTTTTTGAGTTTACTCAAGGGTCTGACGCTGGTGACGCTACATCATTAGCTTACTTAATTAAGCTACCTGCTGGTAAAGTTCGTTTGATTCTTCCTTTGAGCCGAGTACATTCATCTGCACTTGGATCAAGTAGAACAATGGACCTTGGTTGGATAGCATATACAGATGATGATGGTGCTAGTGTATCTGCCGATCCTAACGGTTTAGATGATGGAGTAGATGTTTCATCTGCTGTAGCATTTAATCCAGGTGGGACTGTAGGAACGCACGAAACATATCTTTTTGAATCTCAAGAAGGTGTTGTGTTAACTGCACAAGTTAATGATGGAACATTACCTGCTGCTGCAACAATCAAAGGGTATTTTGTATACGTGATTGACTAATATATAAACGTGAGGGAGTCTTAACGGCTCCCTCATTATTTTAAGGATTACTATGACAACAGTTTCCGAAACAAGTATTTGCAATATGGCTCTAGCCCTTTTAGGCGACGAGCGTATTGGAGCCTTGACAGATAACACTGAGGCAGCAAGGGCCTGTAATTCTGTCTATGAGCACCTAAGGAATGGTTTGCTTCGTTCCCATCCTTGGAGATTTGCTCGGGCTAGGGCCAGCCTTGCATCTTTAAGTACAACCCCTACATGGGGTTGGTCATATGAATTTACATTACCAACAGATCCGTATTGTTTACGAGTTTTAGATGTAGAAGAATATCGACAAGATGAATGGACCGTAGAAGGTAGAAAATTATTAGGTGATTTTTCTACTGCCAATATAAGATATATATCAATTATTACTGACCCAATGCAATTTGACCCATTGTTTAGTGTCGCACTAGCAACACGTATATCTATACAAATATGTATGCGTTTAACTAGTGATGAAAACTTGCGTAATATGTTGCGTAGAGATTTTGACGAACATATGCAAGAAGCAAGGTCTGCTAGTGGTCAAGAAGGTGAAGTAGAAAGTATTAATGCTACAATATTTGCTGATGAAAGATTATGACAACAAGTAATGAGATTGTTAATTCTTTTGTGGGTGGTGAGTTTTCACCAAGTATGTATGGAAGATCTGATTTAAGGCTATACAACAATGCTGCAAAAACATTAACAAATATAAGAGTAAGACCACAAGGCGGAGCAGATAGACGTTCTGGTACTGTATTCTGTGCAGAAGCAGCAGACCATACGAAAGTTTCTCGATTAATTACTTTTGAGGAAAGTACAGCAGAAGCCTATATTATCGAATTGTCTAATCTTAAAATGCGATTTTTTAAAGATACAGACCAAATAAGAGAAGCTGCAAAAACAATAACAGGAATAACTAATGCAAATCCAGGTGTAGTTACATCTAGTAGTCATGGGTATTCTAATGGAGATCATGTGTTTATACACAGCGTTGCTGGTATGACGCAAGTTAATAACAGACGTTTTACTGTTGCTAACAAAACAACAAACACATTTGAATTATCTGGTGTCGATACTTCCGCTTCTGAAGGATATGGTACGCATAGTGGCACAGCAGGTAGAGCTGAAAAAGTTTATGAAATAACTACAGCGTATACAGAAGCCCAGTTATTTGAGATACAAACAGTACAAGATCAAGGAACAATGTATCTTGTGCATCCTGACCATCCAACCAAAAAACTAACAAGAGCTAGTGATACAAGCTGGACATTAGCAAATGTTGATTTTATAGATGGGCCTTATTTACCAGACGATACAACAGGTGCAACACTTACATTAGGTGGTACTAGTGGAAGTGTATCTGTTACAGCATCTAGCTCAACATTTGCAGCAACCGACACTACAGGAACTAATGGTACTGGTCTTTATGATCGGTTAATCCAAATTACCGACGGCAGCAACAAGAGATACATCAAAATCACTGCTTTTACATCTGCAACTGTCGTAACCGGTGCAATCCAATCTTCCACAGGCACATTCTCCGGAACTGGTGCTTTTTCTACCTTTAGGCTCGGTGCTTTCAGCACAACCACAGGTTTTCCTTCCGCTGCTTTTATTGCTGAACAACGGTTAATCCTTGCAGGTACAACGGATAAATCACAAACATATTTTTACTCCAAATCTGGGTTTTTAGAAGATTTCACACCTGGTACTGATGATGATGATGCTACATCATACGACATTGCATCCAGAAGAGCAAATCCTGTTCGTTGGGTATCTGGTATTGAATCAGATGTTATATCAGGAACAAGTGCTAGTGAATGGAGAAGAACAGGTAAAGTTACACCTGCCGATGCAGCTATACGGTGTATAGGATATGAAGGTTCTGCTAATGTTGAGCCAGTAGAATCACCAGAAGCCATAGTTTATGTCCATCAAACAAAATCGTTAATTCAAGCATTGACAGTTAAAAGTTTAGGGCAACAAATACCTACTTTTGAAAATACTAATTTAAGTTACACAGCAGATCATATTGCTGGTGGCGGTTACAAACAATTAGCATATTCTCATTATCCTTATAGAAGTATATTAGCATTAAGAAATGATGGAAAAATAGCGTGTTGTACGTATGATCGAAAGCAGGGAGTTACTGCTTGGTCTACATGGGAAACATCAGGCAACTATGAATCTGTAGCAGTAGCTTCCGTTGATGCTTCTGCAACAACTATTGAACAAACAGATAGAGTTTGGACATGTGTTAAAAGAGAACTAGATACACCTGCAAGCTGTACTATTACAGTAACAGATGCATCTAATATTGCTGCTGGAACAACTTTAACCTTCACAACGCAAGACGGTGTATCAACAACATTAACAGCAACAGCAGATGATCCGCCATCAGATGCATTGTCGTTTTCTCTTGGTGATGGAAGTAATAATGGTGTTGCGGATAATATTGCTGTAGGTACTGGTTCAGCATTTGGTATTAATGCAGTAGATGGTTTTAGTGCAGCCAATCCTGCTGCTAATGTTATTACAGTAATTAGAGATGTTGCAGGAGGAGCTAATACAACTGTTACATCTTCTGATCCTACACGTTTAGCCGTAACTAATTTTACTGGAGGGACAACAACTAAAAGGTATATTGAATATGAAGATGATTCCACTAATACTGATTGTGCTATGCTCTATAGTGGTAGTAGTACTACAACTCCTGGGGGATTGTGGCACCTGTTAAACCATACAGCAACAATTAAAAAAGATGGTGCTGTTGTTGCTGCTCAACGTGTATCAATGGGCGATATTACATTAGGTTCTAATGCAACTGCTGTAGAAGCAGGAATAGAGTTTAGTCATACCATATCAACACTACCAATGGATGTAACCCTAAGAAAAGGCTCTACTTTAGGAACAAAAAGACGTATAACACAAGCTATGTTGTTATTAAGGGATTCTTTGGGTGGCACAGTAGATGGAGATCCTATTTTGTTTAGGGATTCTAGTGATGAGATGGATAGTGCGCCAGACCCCTTTACAGGTATATTACAAATAGTGCCTAATACAGCATTTAGTAGGTCTGGTGAAGTAACAATAACAGGATCACAACCATATAATTTTAATTTAAATGGTTTGGTTTTAATAACGAATGTTGAGGACAGATAATGGGATTAGGTAATTTTCTAAAAAAGATTGCTCCTATAGCTATAGGTGGACTTATAGGTGGACCATTGTTAGGTGGATTAGGTAGTGCTTTTGGTGGAACAGCTGGTGGTGGATTAGGAAGTTTAATTGGTGGTTTTCAAAGTTCTGGTATTGGAAAAGCTATTGGTTTAGGTGTGCAAGGGTTAAATTTGTTTAGCTCTTTTTCTTCCAATAGGGAACAAATAAGACAAGCAGATATAGCTAATAGAATACAAGCTGCAAACACACTTGAAGCTATTAAATTTTTTCCTATAAAAGAACGTGCTTTAGTAGCAGAAGAAGCAGCATTAGCATCTGGAGCTGCTTTAGAATCAGAACAATTAGTAGAACAAAGAGCAAGAATGTCTAGAGCTTTAGGTTTTCAAACAGCAACATTAGAAAGAGAAGGTGGAACTTTAGGAGAAAAATTTAGACAACTTGCAAAACAAGAAGAACAACTTATGGGTACTGTTGCTGCAAGTGCAGCTGCTAGAGGTATAAGAGTTTCTTCTGGACAAATAAAATTGCAAGAAGAAGAAATAACAAGAGAATCAGAATTTGCTAGAGGACAACTTACATTGCAGTTAGGTCAGTTAGATCAAAGCAGATTAGAATTACAGCAACAATTTGAAGATGCTTTATTTGATGCAGGTATACAAGAAAAAATTAATTTAAGAAATCAAGAGTTAGGACAAGAACGAATAGATTTTGAAAGAGAAATGAATATTGAAAGAGAAAAAACAGCAAGACATATAGCAGCATTACAAGGAATTAGTATACCAGATGATTCTCCTAATCGTTTAACTCCAGAAGAACAATCAGATAGAGATAGAACAAGAAGAGAAGAAGAAGAAAGATTGCGATCAAATATAGATCCTACTATTACAAATCCACAAAATGTAATTACTGTTCCTGGTAGCGGAACACCTTTTAGTTTTAATACACCTTTTGGTGCTATAGAAGGTCGTGCTGGCACTGCGACAGCAGACATAACAACACCAGAAGGACAAGAGCAAGCATTTCAAGCATTTGACGACTTTACCTTTGGTTTTGATGCTTTTGGTGATTATGGAATTGATGAATAGGAAAACACAATGGCAATTAATTTTCAAGGTATACGTAGAGCGCAACAACAAAATATAAATGTTGCTACAAGAGGTGTTAGTCCAAGAGTTCCTACTGATACTGACACAATGAAATTACAATCTATTAGTAATATTGCATCTGCTTTAAATCAATTTGCAACAAAAATATCTGATGATTATAGCAGTGATTTATATCATGAAATGACTGGTGAATATGACAGAGAAGTTTTATCTTTAATAGATAGCGAAACTAGTGATGTTACAAAATATGGTGAATGGGGAGATAGTGTAGAAAAAAAACGATTGGCATTAGACAAAAAATACAAAGAAAAAGCTAAAACTTTAAATCCTAAATTTTTAAAAGCATTTAATAAGTATACTAGTGATCAAGAAACATCCATTAAAAGTCAAGTTTTATCAAGACAAAGAACAGCAAGAAAATCGTTAGCAGTACCACAAATAAAAAAAGCAATTAATGATTTAATTATGGATGCTCAAGGCAAACATCCAGACGATAGATTTTTACAAGATAAATTAGAACAAACTAGACAATTTATACAAAACAAATCACCCCTTATAGGTGATGCTTCTACTCAATTATATATTGATTCTATGTTAGGTTCTTTAGAACACGCTTGGGCTAAAGCACAAATAGAATCTGGTAACTATGGACCTTTTGTTCCAGACTTATTTGCAGAAGAAGAAGGTATTACTGGTTATCAATTTAAGTACACAGAAAAAGGACCTACTTTACAAGGACAAGCAAAAAGACAGTACGCTGCAAATATAAAGCAATTAAAAAAAGAAAGAAAAGAAGAATTAACTGCTATAGATGCTGCTACTGATGATGCAATATCTCAAATAGGTAATAATCTAAGAAACATTAAAGATATTATGATATCAGAAGAATTAAACACACCAGAAAATGTACAAAATTTACAAAACAATATAAATCATAATTTTGTAAGATTAAACAATGTTGCTGCAAAGCTTGATCCACAAAGCAAAGATTACAAAGAAGATCTATTAAAAATTCAAAAAACAGCAGAAAAACTTAAAGCAGCTCAAGTTGGAGTATGGACATCAGGAACATTTTTGGATGCCCAAGAATCAATAAAAGAATCAATGCAAAATCCAAGTATAATACCAGATGTAATGGCTGAAAAACGAGTTAAAGGTTTGTTTAATTTTTTCGATAAAGAAATTAATAATACTAGTAGATCTTTAGAATATCAAGCGGAAATGGTAAAAATTCGTAATTCATTGAAAGGGCAAGTATCTAAATTTCAAAAGATTATAGATACTAATTTAAATTTAAAAGACGCTTTAAACTCACAACGACCTACTGCAAATCAACAAAAAATTATAAAAAAAGAAATTCTTGATAAACGAATTGTTGTGAATAGTGAAGATTATAGAAAAATGTTAGAAGATATGGGGATAAATATTAATAGCCCTGTATCTTCTATTTTATCTAACACTAGTAAAGAAGATGGATCTCCATCAGATCATTTTTATCGTTTTACAATACCTATGGCTCAAAATTTAGGTTATGTACCTCCTGGTATTACAAGTAATTTAACCAATTTAGCACTCAATGTTAATATAAGCGAACCAGAAGAAGCGGCTGCTTTACCCAATTATCTTAGACAATTAATTCATGTAAATAGAGCTGTGGGCAACACATTGTATGTTCAAGGTGAAGGTAATACTAAAATAAATGAAATGATAAATGTTTATAATCAATACGCCAACATGGAAGTTTATAGGACTCAACCACAAAAACTTGGTAAATTAATTTATATGCGTGTTTTTCCTGATTCAGAAATAGCGTTTGCTGAGAAACAACTACTTAAGAATGACGCTATTTTAAAAATATCTCAACTAACTGGAGATGATTACCTTGGCGACCCAGCAGACCAAAACAAAATAAAAGATGATATAATAAAAAGATTTAAAGCAAGTAAAGGCACAGGAACTCTTGCAGGAAGAATTTTTAAAAGTATAACAGACGATGTTTCCGTAGTAAAACCTGAAGATGTAAAAATAAGACCTGAGCAAGTAGAAGTAATTCTAAATGAAACAATAAGAAGAGTTATTAATAAAATAGAAAGTGATCCTGAACTTTTTAAAAGTTATAAACTAAATGAAAGAGAAGGTGCATATCAAAATTCTTCTTTGTTTTTAAATACTGTAAATGAAGTCATTAATATAACAGATTATGATTACAAAACAGGAAGTGTAGAAATAAATTCTATATATTCAAAAAAACATGGTATGCCATTAGAGCATATAACAAATAATGCTGCTCTAAGTTTAAAAGATAAGATAGATCCAGAAATATATAAAGATATTGTAGTTACAAAAAATGTAAGTAATAAATTTATTGGTAAAGATCCTTTGGCACGTTTACATCCAAGCGCAAGCAATTTAGAAATGTTAGCAGTAATAGGTGTACAACCTAATTCCGATGGACAAACTGTTAGTTATTTAGATTTAGATAAAGTGCAATTTGTACCAGATGGTTTTGAATTTATTGATGTAACTCGCAATATGTTAGGTGACACATTTGATAATTATCATTCTAGAAGAGCTTTATCTATTAATAATAAAGACAAAGGTCAAAATTACAGAATATGGTCACAAGTTACTAATACAAAAAAAGAAAGAGTACCTAGATGGAAGTTATATTACAAAAATGAACCTTTAGAAACAAAAAATGGACAAGTTGCAAGATGGTACTCTGATGTACCGCCTAATGATATTAGAGATAAAAGAGTTCGTTTAAATACTATGCAAAAGAAAAAATTATTTCCGTTTTTGGATAATGTAATACCAGACAATATATTACAAGATATACTATTTGGTTCGTTGTCAAATAGCACGAGAGTAGAAGCTATAAAACAAACAGGAGATGTAGTGCAAAAATTGCCTGAAGATCTGGAAAAGTTATTAGAGAAATTAACAGTAAAACCTGGTGAATCAAAAATATTAGGTATGAAATAAATGCCTTTAGTAGATAGAAAAGAACCTTATAAAAATACATTGTATCAGCCTTTAGCTGAAATGAAATATGATGACTTTGAACCATCTGCCGCAGAAATAGCAGGAGCAGTTTTTAGATTATACAATAGCGTAGGCTCTTCTATAGCAAGTTGGGAAAGTGACGAAGAAAGAACAGAAAAATTTAACAATCGTAACGCATCAAATCTTTACGATTTTACGCAAGACCCAAGAGCTGTAGATGCTAAAATTTTTTCAGCAATAGCTGATTCTAATAGTTACGAAGAATCAACAGCTATAATTTCTCGTTTAAATCAAGAAACAAAAGACAGAAAAGTTGTCGATAGTTTATCTGGATGGGGATCTTTTGCTGCTATAACAGGTGCTTCTGTTCCTGATCCTTTTAATTTATTATTTTTATCTGTTAAAGGCGTAAGATCCGCTATTGCAGCAGGTGCAACCGTTGGTGGTGGTCAAGAACTTATGTTTCAAAATCAACAACAAGTAAGACCAATAGAGGAAAGTATTGCAGTAACAGTTTTTAGTGGAGCATTTTGGGGAATTGGAGAAGGTGTAAGGCATTTAGTACGTGGAAAATTAGACGATGCAACTTTGAAAAAATTTACTGATCGTATAATGGATGATATTGATGATGTAAAATTTTCTATGGAACAAAAGGTCCCTTATAATAATGTAGAACCGCTTACAAATACATGGCCTAAAACGCAAAGCGAACTTTTATCAACTACTTCGCCATTTACATATATTCCAAAAAAGGAAACTGGAGAATCTATTTTTCCAGAATTACAAGCAATAAAAGGCACAAGTAAAGTATCTTCTAGTAGCTCATTTGCTAATCAAGAAACAATTAGACTTTTAGACATGGCTCAAAAGTTTTGGAATCCTAGTGCAAAAGTAGCTGCATCAATTTTTAAATCAGCATCAGAAGCAAACGCTAAACTTGTTGAGTCATCTGGTTATATGAAAAGAACTATAAAAGATGGTTTAGCAGCTCCTCAAGCTGTTCAAAGTTTTATCAAAGGACATTTTGGCGCTCAATATGCTCTTTTAAATAATGTTAAAAAAGATTTTATAAATTATAGAAATAGATTAACAGCAGAAAAAGGAACTCCAAATTATACAAAATTAAGTCCTATAGTTGATTCACCTTTAGTTAGATCAATAACTGGAAAAAATACAGCTCCAAATATATCAGAATATTACAAAATGATTATGGTCAATTTACGAAAAATTGAAAGAGAAGGTGATGTTGTAATAAAAAATTTAGAAAAACAAGGTGAAAAAGAAGTCCTAGAGTCTATATCCAAATTTAGAACATTTTTTGATGATTATGCTGAAGAAGCAAAATTTGCAAAAATATTACGTGAAGAAGGTGTAATTAAAAATTATGTTCCTAGAGCATGGGATATAGTTGCTGTATCAAAGAATAGAAGTCAATTAATTAATAGAATAATTCAACATCAAGAAAAATATGGAGCAAAACAAGGTTGGAATA
>CEUI01036865.1_pt1 | contig 18663 bp, 17 predicted proteins | sample 531411 | NCBI WGS metagenome assembly CEUI01 (sample SAMEA2622841, study PRJEB7988) | marine metagenome | isolation source: saline water (ENVO:00002010), including
AAATTTTAAATTAAACATTTGTTTTTTATCACCCACCCTGATAGTCTGTAACAAGATCCCTTATCTCACTGGTGGCGAATGGGCTACCGACAATTTGTTCTAAGGAGATTTCTAAAACATCTGTTAAATTAATTTGTGCTACTGTAAATTCTATCCGGACTGCCAAGAACATACTCTCTTCCTCAGACAAAACCACTGAAACGTTATTGATATACACATATGGTAAATAACTTTCCAATTGCTGCTCGACCGTATATTTCAATTCATCTGCCACTATCTGAGTCATCGGCTCAAAAACAAATTTTGCTAAGCATGCCCCGAAATCTTCATCGAACGTTCTCTCGCCTGCGCAGCATAACAAAATGTTTTTCATATTAAAGTGTATTAACTCAATCAAGCGGTCAGAGCCAATGGAATCGTGACCAGGCTCTTCACTCTCAAAAGTCAATGGGAATTTTACTGTATAATTTATATCTGCCATTTGTCTTCCTCTCAATAAAATAGTTTATTTTTCTTTGGTTTCATATAGTTTTGTTAGCGGATTTCCGCAAACTTTCCCCTCACAATCGTATGGCTTGTCTAATAACCTTCTTTTTTGCCATGGAAATACTGTATTCTCAAAAGTAACCGCACCAAAAACATTCGCAACCAATCTTCGGGTTTCATCTTTTACAAAGTCATAATCGTCCTCCTCGTCGGGGGGATCAAAATCTTTTCTTTTGTATAAGGATATAAACAGTCGCCGTGCCGCATATTTAGAATCATTAAACGTATCCTGAATATTGCTGCCTAAAGACTCTTCTTCGTTTCTCTCATCCTCACCCAAGCCAATGGAAGGTAAAAAATTCATACTAGAATAAATAGCCAACAATGAAGGAGTTCTTTTCATATCAAACAATTTATCAAAAAAGAATGTATACTCTGGCTTTTCGGCTAATTTGTCTATGTAACATTTTATTTCCTGATTTAAGTCACCGTCTGACTCAATATATTCCTGAATAGTCGCGTCAGGCAAATCGTGCTCATAAGAGCAAATCGGAAAAATATATTTTGTAGAATCATACTGATACTGTGATTCAAACACATACGATTTCTCTAACTTGGTCATTTCATTAGAAAACATATTTGGTGAAAATCCCTCCGGGGGCACAAAGCACAACCTAACACCAAACTTCACCCCAGTTAAAGATAGCTCTTCTACTGGTGTCACATCGGATGGAGATGGCAAACCAGACTCCTCTTCTTCAGAAAGCGGTGGCTTTGACGAATCCGATTGTGTTATGTTTCTATGGGCAAACTCTCCAAAAGCATCAGAAATATTAACATTCGGATCTTGTTGCATTATTTGATTAAGAGACTGGAGAAAGTTTTTAAATTTAGAGATCTTAACAACCCCACGAAGACTAATATCCCTATTAAGGACCGCACTTTGTAATGGGGTTTGGTTTGTTACGTTTGAGACATCCGCAAAAGAAGAATCAGGCGCTAAAATTCTTACATACTTTTCAAAATAAAAAGCGCCGCTATCTCTCGATTTACCGACGAAAGAGTTTGCCGTTGTTCCCTGGGTTATCCTCGGTAATGGATTCGTAGCAGTAGTCTCCACAACATCATATACTTCACCATAAGGAATATTGCCAACACCTCCGCCAACAGGGTTTTCCACATCAGTTAGACCAGCTTTAATTGATTTCTTTTGATCTCCGAAAGTATCGCTAGCCCCCAGAAAATACTTTGTAGTATCGTAGATATAGGGCCTAGGGGTCAGCTTGAGTGCCAACTCGTCACTATAGAAATTTATTTGTTCACGAATCAAATATTTCAGCATTGTTCGGCAGGGGCTTTTAGCCTCATTGATAGCATACAACTTCATAGCCCACTTTGCCACGTTTTTCTCAATGGTGTCTACAACAAATTTAACAAGACCCCCTGAAGCAATAATGGCTAAGCCTATTGGGCCAGAAGCTGCTATAACCGCCATGCCGAGCATTCCCACACCAGCCATACTAGCAACACCCCAGTTTCCTGAGTTTTTAATTTTAAAATCACCATGAGAAAAATCATCCCTAGCTTTTTCAATTTTCCCATATGCCTTAGTAAGCTCTTCGTTGGCAACAATCTCTTCATTATCAATCATCCTCATGACTGTTTGGGCGACCTGCTCAAGAAACAATAAATAATAATTATGACCTTCCCACTTGCCCCTTAAGAGGAAAACTTCATTGATACATGCCCTCTCAATCTTATACATAATATATTCTGATATTGCTTCATCATAATTTCTTCCGAAATCAAAATTAATATTACTTATAACAGGCATCGCACTAATAAGAAAATCAGTAATATGTATCCGAATAGTCGCCAGTACGGAAGCTTCTAAATTCGCCAAAGTCATTGGGGAGGCTATTTTATCAAACGGCTTTTCGACAACGCACTCTGGGTCGAATTCCAACTCTGGCTTTAGATCAATTTTCCCTCTTATCTCCTCAGCCCTATCCATAAGCTGCTTTAGATATAGAAAATCAGTCTCTTTTTGGTTACAATATATTTCTGGGATAAATATCCGCGCAAGCTTCATCCAGCCTCTTTGACCACCGCATTCGCCGGCGGATTCAATATATCTAAATGGCTCGTTGTATGTGCCGCCGTGAATCGCCGGGTCCAAGTACTTAACCCTTGGGTTATCAGTTTTGCTCTTACCCAAAACCATATCCTCTTCTTCGTAATCATAATCTTCCCCATTGGGGCCGACATATGTCAAATCTTCTTTTGTTAACTGAACATCCTGATCTCCATAATAAAAACCCTCAGGAATCCCACCGCCGGCACCTTCAAGGAGTTTTTTACGAAAATCGTTAAAAATTAAACCGTTAAGACCAGTAAATATCTTTCGAGACGCAGTAATTGTGACAGAAGCGTTTCCGACTCTTTTATATGCCCTTTCAATGAAATTTTTGAGAATTGTAACTCTGTAATCCGCTCCGACATTCATATCTGGTTCAATTTCCAACAACAATGATTCCTCAGTTAATTCGGGGGTCACCTCTTCGTTGCTAGTTGTGCCGAACTGCTTGTCAACAACAAAAGTCCTATACAACATTCCAGGGGCTCTTATTTTGAGTTTGTAATCAAAGCTTTGCTTTATTGGGAACAAGGACCCAACATCTTTATTCTTTTTGTCTTCCAGCACATCATACATAAACAACTTTGATTTATATGGGTCGTCCTCGTTGGTTTCAAAATCCATTTTTAAAGCTGGTTTTTCTTTATCTATAATCCCCTCTTGATCGCCAAGATATTCATATTCAAAAGTGTTGTTATCTAAATAATTTTTCATAACAATGCCAATTGTTTCAGGTGTTTCTAATAAGTCTCCACCCCAGTCACCAGTTATGATAGATCTAAATAAGGTATTACTATTAACAAAATTATGATAATTCAATGTAAAGCCCCTTTTATCAGATAAGATAGAGCTTAATATTCCAGGTGGATCTCCAAAGAACCTCTCTATTGGATTAAAGTCTATCATGTCATCAACAAAAGCTTTTTGTAATCTCTTAAATAGCCCTTCTGATATCATCTTTATATCTTCTTTCATATTTCCGGGCTCTGGGTCGTAAATAGAAGGCAACTTACAGTCAGGATCAGTGGCATCGGCTGGAGTGAAGGCTTCATTTAGCGCCCTTTGGAACTCTTCTTCAGGTGCGCTAATTAAAGCGTCAAGCCCGTCAGCAAAATCCGAAACAACTCTATCATTTATCTTATCAACATATTGTTTTGCCACATCTGGGTGTAGCCCGGCATTTTCAAATGCGCTAATTCTATCATTATCCCATTGCTCTTTTTGCTCACTTGTAAGACAGATTGTCTTATCAATCGGCATATCCGCACCTGGTTCGTCCAGCTTATTCTGAAGCTGCTGTCTTTGCTCTGGAGTTAAAAGGTTTCCGCAAGCTGTAAAGAAGTCGATTGTAGCCTCTTCATCTTCGAAAGCCGCAGAAAACTCTGGCAATTTCAGTTTTACTACATTTGAAATGTTTCTCATGAAACCAAGGTCTTGGTCCTCTGGCATAGAGGTCATAGCCCGTAATAATTCGTTTTTTGTTGCTACTCTAGACAATAAGACCGACAGATCTCTATATTTGCCTGATGCTTCTTGCATCTGAATATCTTGCGTCTGCTGGTTGGTATTGGAATAGGCTTTTTTATCTCCTGTGGCTGGTGGTTGCTGTGCTCCGGGAGCATCACCTGCGTTACCAGATGGAACCTCAAGGGCCTTTGGGGATGCCCCTGCGTTTTTAAAAACTTGTTCCAGTGCTTTGTTCTTTTCTTTATCAGATTTGTTCTTGTTGCCGCAAATTAATTCATCAACAATATCCCCAAAACTCTTATCATTTCTACCAAGTTTATTCGCTATCCATTTGCCCGGCACACCCATCGCGACACACAGAGCTTTATCAAGTATCTTGGCCACCTTCATCAACATTGCCATAACTATTTGTTCGGTCGTTTTTTGTAATGCGAACAAGAAAGCATTTTTCAAAGCTCCCCAAAGCGTCCAGCCTTTAATACTCCCAAGCTCAGGTATTTTAGGTAACGCAATCCCGGTTTTACCAGGTCCACAAGGGTCAAAAGTCAAAGTATTCAAAAAAGTATCAATTGGTGGCCATATGAAGTGCGTGTTGGGGCACTTAAAGGATGCTAGAAACGATGCGATCAGCCCTGATCCCGGCAATGAATCAAAAGCAGCCATTATATCTTGAATAGTAGCTGTTTGTAATATGGCCTCGATCAAGACAGCCACTACAGCCTTTTGGACGTTGCCCAAAGCCTTCCCAAGCGTTCCCGGAACAACTGTTTCCCCAGGCTCCAATTTGTAAATTCTACTTGCTAATTGCTTCTGTTGTTCAATGGCTTTTTCTTTTCCCTCTTCATCAAGCGAATCCCATGCCAAATAATCTTTATTATCGAACAAAGACGAATCTGTTTTCCACAAAACTCTGTTATTATTCGTTAATGCTATACGATGCGCCTCAACTTCATCTTCCAAAGATGATTTTAGAGATTCTTTATTTACTACTCCGTTACTATTAATATGGTCAAGAGCCCTTAACTTGCTTTCGAGAGTTGCTTTGCCTTGTTCGATTTCTCTCATAGACTGGGCTGCTTTCTTTTGCTTGATTTCTAATCTCTTTTCCATCGAAGCTCTATCATCTGCTATTTTAGCTTTAAGCAGTGTGGTTGCTGTGGCCAAATGTGCCTTATCTGTGATAGTATGCCATTTATAACCGTCTTCGTTATCTCCACTCCATTGGGCTTGGGTTATTTCCCAAGAGCCATTTTCGTCTTTGAATGATAGTGGTATCCAAAAGCTACTTTTGTTCTCCTCAAAAATAGCGCCCCGATAATCAACATAAGTGAATCCCTGCATGGTCTCGTCATCATCTAATTCTAGTATGACATTCGTAACAGCATCATACATTTCCTTTCCTCGTTCTATCGCCGCGTTTATCTCATCCCATTGAGATTTAATCTTTCCTGCCTCCTTATCCACTGTTGAATCTTGGATTTTAAAAATATCATCATATTTAAAATCGACATAATTAACTGTTAAGGCCTCGACCACCTTAGCATAAGATAAAGACGGATCTTCGGGAGACGGAGGCCCCTCTAATTCTTCTTGGGCGTTTAATTGCTGTATTTCTTTATCTGACAATCCCGCTGTTTGGACTTTAGAAACATCAATGCCAAGCTCTTGGAGCCTTGCATAGATTTCTTGATTTTGCCTTTCCCTATCATTATAATCTTTAATTTGTTCAGACTTTTTTTCCAATTCCCTGGTGGCCATAGTGTCTTGGAGCTTCTCTGGAACCTCTCCGGGCAGGTACTTAGTCTCCCAAGGCATTGGCATATCCTTGAATTCTCTTCGAATAATTTCCATTATTTTGTCGTATTTGTCTTGCGGCAAGCCGCCAAGGACAATTTCTAAGCCTTCACCAGCCAAAGAAGCCAGGGTTTTCTTGATAAACGTCAAGTATACTTGCTTTATATCCATTCCACCCATTAGGCATTTTAGCGCATAAAGAACAATATGCTTCCATCGGCAAGGGTTAAGCATCTTCAGGGGCGCATGCCACTTGTTCTTCTTTGCTCCCTTTTTGCGTTTACCTAAAGTATCTTTCATCCATTTTTGAACCGGTCCTACTTTTTTATCATAATCAGTAACAACCTTTTTTCTAAATTTCTCGTATGCCTTAGAAATATCAAGACCAGCAGAATCCATTTCGGAATTGGGGTTTGCCGGGTCAGCCAAATTCAAATCTGACAACATTTTACAATTCTGCTTATTTAGCTGGTATGCGAAAGCTTGCGAAAAAGACAAAACTGAGTCTAATATAAAATCATCCAACTCCTCTAACTGTTTCAAGGCGCAACTACCAACAGGGTCTGTCGTCAAATGAGAAATACCATAATTTACATCAATTGGCGGATATGTATATTTAACAACAAAATCAAGCCAAGGAGGGGTCACCCTCGCTAATAAATCCTTTTCCATATCGTTGATGCTGGCTATGTAGCCCATGACAGTTTGGCCTTTAACAACAGGGCTACTCTTAAACACATTAAAGCCAACTGTCATTTTAGTCCAATCACAGCCCTTAGCTTTTACATAAACTTCCTCAACGTCGAAAGGTCGATCTTCATCCTCTTTATTGAAAACAATTTTTATATCTGTAATCCTGTTAATAGCAAAAGTAAAAGTTGCCCAAGAATACCCGTTATTGTCAATTAGAGTATCCAAATGATCCTCAAAAAGATCAAGTTTATCATTCATATATTTTAAATATATTGTTTTGTAAGAGCCATCTGCTCTCTCCTGCATCAATCTTCCATTCTCCTGTTGATAAAAGAAGGATTGGTATTTGGCATAGATTTTCATAACTCTTTTTAATTGAGCTAATTGTCTTCTAAACTTCCTGGCATCGACGACAACTTCTTCCTTTTTGATATCAACGCTTGGAAACTCAGGGGCCTTGGGAACCTGGTCAAATATATAGGCCGGCACCGTAACCAAGACAAGTAAAATACTCTCCCCTGGAGCATAGAAATAGTAATCAGAAGCATTCCCATACAACTCTAAGCCTTTAGGGTTTGTAATCAAATTGGGGGCTGGATTTAATTCTGGAATTGGATCTTGCACTACTGTTCCGATGGCTTGCCCGGCAACAACAACCTTCTTCGATCCCTCTTCAATCCAAGATTGATAATTGACCCCAGTTATGTCTCTACAGCCACCCCCAAGCGAATCGGGAGGTGCGCCACAAACTGTGCCGTCTGTCTCTAACTTATCAAAATGCCGAAGCATTTTTCTAATTCCAGATCTGATGTAGGTTTTCATGATTTGGTTAAGCCGCGTGGGATCAACTCCTTGTAAATCAGATTGAGTATACGAGTCTCCAAATTGATTTATAGAAACAGCAGTCCAATACTCACAGGTCTTCTCATTTAAAAATGGAGCCTCTTCATCCCACCAATCTGGAACGACATAGTCCTCACTAGGAATGCACGTGGGGCATATCCTATCTGGCTCTACTGGTTTTTCCACCTGTTCGCAAACATCTGTTTGCAATGGTTTTACTTCTGATATATTTTCTTCGCTTGACATTTAATACCTCATGTTGTGAATACTGTATTGCTAAATATACTATTGCCACCTTTAATGAGAAACTTATCTAAAGAGTTTACCTCTTGTATGAGTGTGTTTATAGTCTGTATCCAGCTATCTCCCATCCTCAGAAGATCCTCAATAGCAAATAATATATTTGGGCCCATTCCCATAGTCAAAATAGCAATTTGCCCATTTATCCATGCCAACTGCTTAAATGCCTCTGCGAGTGAATCTAGCATTCTATATACAATCTTGTTGTGGTTTTCCAAGTACTCTTTCAGGTTATCCCCCAAAACAACTGGCTGGACATCACTAGCACTACCGGCTATCAATTCTATTTTGGGGGCCTCCAACTCATCGCCATTGGCGCAAGTTTCTCCACCACTTTCAAAAAGAGAGCCTTCAACGTTTTTAGAGGAGCCACAATAAATCCTAACACACTCTCTTCCGACAATTCTGGTGTGGTCTGCTTTGATGGCAATCGCAGATTTATTACCAGAATCACCTGCCCCAATTAAGTCTGGTAGCCCTAAGTAGCTATCAATGCCACCTTGTAAGCCGTCCTTACCGGCTAATGTTTTCTGCGTTATATAGATCCTAGCAGCGTCAGAAATAAAGTTAGGACCTGCTACATCTTCTTGTTTCAATTCGCAGCCTGGTCCGCCACCTGATAGCTTACCAATTATGCTCGTTCCGCCTGATCGTTTGGCGCTTACTGCTGATGCTTTTCCCACCACCAAATCAATCATTCCGCACTTGGTATCTCCCTTGCCACCGCAACCAGAAGCCAGTGATTCGGGACGGTCTCGGCCCAAGACAATCCAGGTGTTGTGGGGGGATTGAAAACCAGGATAAACTATTTCGCAGCCGCCTTTTTCGTGTGTCGGTACAGGCTCGGGTACCGGGGTACAGAATGGACCATTAATTTTGGCCCCCTCTGTGTTGTTTATAATTTCTTTAATTTCCTTATCTATTCCTGTTCCGCCATCGACCATACAGCCATATGTGGCGCCTGTCGTTACAAATGATTTCATTGCCATTAAATAATCTCCTTATATTTTTTTGACCAGAAGGCCCTTGTCTTGCCATTCCCAATGCCACGGTTCACATTGCTTTGAGCAAGTGCCTTTTGCCGCCCACGGGGGATTAAAGAATCCATACCTGCCAGCATTGGCCACCATCCATTTATATTCTGGTATTTCAAATGTGTGAGGTGGGCGATGCCACTTTTTGCCTTTAATATCAAATGCTAGGCCCCATCCATGGTTAGACCTACCTGGGGTTGCGGCCATGCCGCCATATAACTTTTTAGATTGTACTTGCTTGGCAAACGGGCGATACCCAGATGCCCTTAGCGGTTCGCCCCACTTATCTTCAAAAGCTTGTGCCAATGCATCATAATTCTCTACTACTTCTCGCATAAGCGGTGTTGTGCGGTGTTTCCCGTGACCTTTCCCAACTTTAGCATAACCCAGAAGCTCACCAGGCAAAGAGCCATTGTAAATTACCTTCCCTTTCCAATTTGGATGATTGCCAACATATAGCCATTTTAATCCCTTGCCGCCTGACTCGTCGGCCCCGTCATGCTTGCCCACCTGAGCATGATCAGTATTATAAGCGTTAAGGCCGGGCCCAGCGCCTGTATATACAGCAATAAATGCTGCGCCAAGCAGAGAGGCACCAGTATTGTTAAAAGTTGAACTCTTTTTCTTTAGGCAATTAAAATCTGCCTTGCCAATTGTGGTATTCTTTTTTGTAAAATCAAATCTCCACACGTCTTTGCCTTCCTCGACTCGGCGGCAAGAAACCACATCCCCAACACTAATTGAAATAGCCTTTCCTGAGGCCAACGAAACTGTTGATCGCGCTATAGGGTGTAAAGAAATAATAAAATCAACCATATCTGGGTGGTTTCTGTATTTGGAGTCACAGGGGTTTGGTAGGATTTTGGCATGCCGGAGCAAAGGTCTGACACTGGCTATTATATATAGGCCCGTTTGATCATTTGCTGTGGTGGTTGGTGTCGAGTCATTAAAAGTATTATAATTTAATACAACCCCATCAAACCTGTCAACCCCGACAAGAAGATCATGAATTTTTTTGTCATGCATTTGGGTTAAGAGTTCTTTTTTGAGACTATCTCTCTGCTCATATGAGCTAAGCGCCACTCTTTCATTTGTATGCCTATCTTTTATTGTCGCCATAATTCATTTCTCTACTTCGGCAAACCTTCAGCCATAAACCATTCTGCCTCTTTTGCTCTTCTTTTGACAAGACCTTCCATCCTTTTTCCCCTAGAAGTTACAGGCCCATTAGCAATGGCCATCTGGGCGGCACTGTAATTTTTTCTATTAATTGCTGCTATGCACCTTCTTACAGAGCTTGCGCCAGTACCGGCATTAAAAGCCAATGAGACCAGAGCGTTCCACATACTTTGTGTTATGGGTTGCGTTATTTTTTTATTTAGTCTGTCTTCTTTTCTTACAATATCCTTATCAAGAAGAGCCTTTATTTCAGATTCTGGCATTCTTTGCCGGCCTTTCAAATATTTTTCATATTTAGATTTTTCATTCGATTTTATAAGATGCCCAACACCTATTGTAGGATCTATTGCTTGACTATACGAAGAAATGGACCTACCGTTCTTATCGTCGTAAACAACATCCCTTGAGCCTTCAGAGTCGATTAATTCTGTAAGGCCAACATCATCGATGTGGTATGGGCTTGCAATAGCCTGTCCGGTTCCAGCAGGAATGATGCTTTTGTGTTTTCCCTTTTTTTTGGCTCCGACTATAGCCGCATTCAACATTTGACCAGTAGCAAATCCAATCGGCTTGCCTTTCAAGCAGCTAAAATCAAAATTTCCCTGGGCTGTCGAGACCTTTCCTAACTCAAACTTTAGCCCCTTCATAGCGCCATGAAATTGAGGTGATAAGTAATCCCAATAACATGAAACAACATCACCAACGTTAAACGTCAAGCCAGTTGTAGCGATTGGAGACTGGGAAATACCAATGGGATGCATAGAAACGATAAAATTGGCAAGATCAGGATCGTTTGGGCATGGCGCTGGTAATAAAAAATCATGAATGTCCTTGGGCCTTAAGTGGACGGCGATATACCTTCCCGTGTTATCAAGTCCGCCGGGAGTTGAAGTATTGTATTCCCACCCCTTAAGAACATGAGCATCAAACCTCTTCTTGCCTCTTAAAGAGTTATAAAATAGCTTTTCTATAATGTCTTCTTTGAGTTGTTCCTGGATCTCAAAACGATTCTCGTACCCCAATAAGGATTTAAAATACTTTGTTATTTCATCATACATTGGCTCACCTCCCACCCAAAGGCGAAGAAGGGGGGCATTTTGAAGATGCTTGCTTGGCCCTTGTCACATCCGGAACCATTGAGTTCATCTTGTTGCCCTTGGCAACCACTTTATCAGAATATCCTGTATCAATATCGAAGCCCCAGTCCTTTTGTGATTTATTAGCACAAGAGTCTTTTACACTTGTTCTCGATCTTTTTCCGGTGCCGGCATTAGTTTTATTGGGATCTTTGCGGTGATGAGGCCTCTTCCAAGCTCCAAAAAATCTTGTTGTATAATCAAAAACTTCTTGCTTTAGCTCATCATCAATTGGTCGATTCTTAAGTGCTGATTCGGTTTCCAATATCCAACGAGCAGTAATCGCCCCTGTCCTATCAGCACCAGCATGGCAATGTATGTAAACACCACCTTTAACAAAATCATCCTTCATTCTGTTCCACTGAGTAGGAGTTGGAACCGTATCGCCACTCAATTTTAACATTTCCCACTCTATTTGGTATTTTTGGGCCATTGCTTGCTCTTCTGCTATTGTCGGCTCACCAGGTCGTTGTTTCTTGTTGAACCTGTAAATCTTTCTAATGCCCCTTTCTTTAAGAGCTTTTATTTCTGCTTCATACGAGGCTTTTCTAAATTGGCCACCACGATAACAATTGTAACAATTCGGTATTTGGGAAAATGTATTATTATAATACGTACTTGGTATTGCGCTGGCTCCCTTATAGAAAGAACCCTTATACTTGTCCAAAGACTTATTCCAGCCCACGCAAGCTTTCCCTGGTATTACCGCAGCAGAAGCTATACTCGTAGCAAAACTAGCAGCGTTATAATTCAATTTCCTTTTTGGGCGGGCCCTGCCAAGACAATTAAAATCATAATTGCCCTCTACGTCAGCCTCAACTCTATCCAAATAGAACCGCAGCACCCTCATGTTCCCAACGGACTCGGGTGGGATTTCCCAATAAGAAGTAACAACGTCGCCTGGGTTAAAAACATAATTTTGAGTGTCACCGATCATTGTCTCTGATATCGCCTCAGGGTGCTCTGCTATACACAATTTTCTTAAATTTTCGTCCTCAAAATCACACGGAGATGGCTTTCCTAGATGATCATAGTATTTTGGCCTTAATCGGCAAACCTTATAGGTGCCGTCAACCTTCCCAGCAGAGCCATCAGTATAATCAGATGTATCAAGAACGAAGGAAGGGAATTCTCCGCGACCCTGCTCAAAGTTGTACACCATATCTTCGATTATTTCCCAAGTTAATTCCTGAGTCGTATCGTAACGATCTTCGTAATCACCATAACCTTCGGCTAATTGGTGCTTCTTTCTGTGCTTAGGCATCCTTGTCCTCGCTGGGGTTCTTGGAGATCAAATCATAAATATTAGATATATCCTTATCAGACAAGCCATCAGATACCTCTTTTTTGTTCAATAAATTAACAACTTTAACAAGTTGCTCGTTTGATCTCTGGAGTGTTTCAACATATTTTGATAAAACAATTCCGACTTCCTTGTGCCTTGATTCGTCTATCGCAAGCCACTTCAAAGCATCATCCAACAATTCGCGAGTAATCTTTCGATCCTCACGTATGTTAGTAATTGCTTCATCAATGTATTTGTCAACTTTTTTGCTCATAGTACATTAAATAGATTTAGATCAAATTTTACCGTCATCCCAGTCTTTTTTGAAAAGATGGTACCTTTTCCTTATCTTGTTCAATTGAGATACTACCTGCTTTGTATTAAGGCCGGTTATTTCTCGTAGATAAAGATATATTGCCTTTTTATTAAAAATATCAATCTCATTTATTGATTCCATCAATATTTTGACAGCATCATAAACTTTACGTTCATTCTCTTTCATATCATTTGTACCCCAAGACTCGATCTCGAACCATAGGTTTCCCCAAAATTCCTCATCTTCCCTATCTTTTATATAAGGATTATAAGTGACAATCTTATCTTCATCCACTTCTTTGAGAGCGTCTTCGTAATCAACTTCTCTCTTGTTCCGTTTCGTGGTTTGTTTAACTTGGTATATAAACCAATTTTTAGTAATAACAGAAAAATATGAAAAAGCTTTTGAACCCTTGCTTGGGTCGTATTTATCAAGAATTGTAGTGAGCCATATCTTACACTCCATCCTTAACTCATCAATATTGGGCAACGTTGTAAACTTATATGTGAACACTATTTTGTCCACCATTTCATTAAATGCTGGTTGTATCCAATCAACATATAGTTGCGTTCTTACTTCGGAGCTATCCGTATTAGTATATTCAATTATTGCGTTTTCGTGCTCCTGCGTAAAATACATTCTCTTCTTGGATCGTTTTCTCGGCATCTTGTTCTATTTCCTCTTGTTGTTCTTCTCCGGGTTCGTCTGGTTGTTCTACGATGTTATAAACATCCTCATATTCTTCCAAAATTTCTAGAAGACTTGTGGTGTGAGACAAGACAAATTTTATATTCTCATCTCCATAATAATCCTCAAGTTCAAAAATACTATTAAGGTGGACCCTATAATTAGTCAATAAAGCCACCAAATCGCTTATATTTTCGGCTATAAACCAAAGCCTAGATAAGAGGTGCCTAATGTACCAAAAGGCTAAAAAATTAGCCGTTACGGACGTTATAAGGGCTATACCTAGCCACATTGTAAAATTAATCGTCATATTCTTGACTCCTTGCTTCAGTCTTCATGTCCTGAAGTAGCTCTCTATTCTGCTCAATATAATCTTTAGTTAAAGACCCAACAGACTTATTTCGAGAAATGTTTTCTTTTTTAATATTGGGCATCTGCGGCACACGCAGCAAGTGACCAGTTTCCTCGCACAATTGGCATGATTCTTGCGTTTCTTTCATACCATGTCGAATTTGAAAATGGCCATCACATTGAGAGCAATAATATACATATCTGGGCATTATGGTTTGCGCCCATTCCAATTGTCTGTGGTCGCTGTCGTGCTCTCCGCCTTTGCCTTAACAATCGGAGGGTTGACAATTACAACTTCACCAACGTCATCGACTTCTAATTTAAAGCCTCGCAAAACAGGAACAATGTCGCTCTGCTCCATGAGGGATTTTTGAAGAGCCATCATGACGGCCCCCACTGCTTGATTGCTTAATTTCATTTTAATCTCCTTTATGAATTCTATAGCTATCGCTATCAAAATGCTGAGTTGAAAACTCAAATAATTCCGTGTCTTCGACGGCCTGCATCTGGTGCCTAAGGCCTCGATAAACATGAAAGTTGTCGCCTTTCTCTAATAATATTTCCGTTGCTTGTTCTATGTTGTCATGGTCAGCATATCTTACCAATATGCGACCAGACTGGACATAGAAGACCTCGTCTTTAAGCTTGTGGTAATGCCAAGAGCACTTCTTGCCTTTGGCAAAATAAAGTAGTTTGCCACAATACTCCTTAGAATTGTGGACCCACTTTTCAAAGCCCCAGCCTTTTGATACAAACTTAATCTCTTGTGTTGAAAGAGTTTTCATTTTTCCTCCAAAATTCTTGTTGTTGAATACCCTTGAATGCGATCAAAGAACCTGACCTCTTTTGAATATTCTGATCCTATAACATCTTTCCCTTTATAATCAGACCCTATTACCATTATATCTGGTTTAAAATAATTTATCATCCCTCTAAGCTCTGAACTTGTTTGGAATACTACTACTTTGTCAATATATTTAATAGATTCTAACATAAATTTTCTATCTTCCTGTCTATTGAAGGGGCGGTCATCGCCTTTAGAGGTTTTTACCCTTTCGTCCGAATCAATGCCAACGATCAAATAATCACCAAGCGAATGAGCATATTTAAATAATTCAATATGACCCCGGTGTAAAATATCAAAACAACCATTAACCCAAATAAGCTTCATACAACACTGACTCCTTTTTTCTGGACTACTGTTGTTGCACATAAGTTTCCAAATTTAATTGATTTTTCAATATCATTGCTTTTTATGAACTCACAAGCGCAAGCAGCTATAAAGGTATCACCTGCGCCTGATGTGTCTTTTATTTCAACTGCCGGTACAGGATAAATAATTTCATTATGCTTGGCCCCGTCTCCGCCCATTGTTATAATTAATTTATCACTTATTTCGCTATCTAACATATGCTTTGTCCTTTCATATTCATCTAAATTTATTTTAATATATGAAACCGTTTTACACCAAGGGCCTAAAATCTTTTTTGTATCTAAAAAAACAAAGTCGTGATTTTTCCCAATAAAACTTATATCATCTTTTGATAAAAATCCTTTATTATAATCTGATATTATTATTGCCTCATAAGAAGAAAAGTTTATTTTTTCAATATCGCACTTTTTATATTCATTATCATTTTCATCTAGTCTCATAAACATATGATTAGTTTTCTCATCAATGTATCTAATCTTAGTAATTGTTTTATAGTTATCATTCGTGTATAATCTAGACTCTACTCCTAAAGCCTGAAGGTTTCTATAAACATTGAAAGCCATCCCACCATTTTTTATTTTCCTTGTTGGATTAAAAACAGGAACAGGGGCTTCAGGGCAAAGCCTTTTGCAATCGCCATATTGAAAAATATCTAAACAACTTTCCCCAATTACCAAAACTGACATTATTCACCTTTTATTACATTACAAATAAATTTTACATCTTTCCCAGACATTTCAGGATAATTTGGCACAAAAAACCCACAAGAATGTATTTTATTACTCATCTCATCTTGAAATTCTCCGTATCGCTTAGTCCAAAATGGGTGCAGCCCCAAATTCCCAGCACTAAATATTCTTGTTTCAATGCCATTCTCAACCAATCGATTAACAATTTCTTTTCTGTGTTTTTTATTGTTAGCTAAAGCGCCAAAAGAGATTGAAACAGGACTATGATCTCGCCAATCTTGAAACTGAACATGTCCGTCTAACAACTTAGCATACAATAAATGATTTTCATTTCTCTTTCTTGCTACCCATGGAGCTTTTTTAATTTGCCTTAACCCTAAAAAAGCTTGCAAATCAGTTGATCTAAGATTGAACCCAGCAACAAAAAATGTAAAGGGTTTATGAAAATCATCAATTTGGTTATCTTGGATTAATCTATCATACGAATCTGGTGGCAGATCCTTTCCCCACCCATGACTTCTTAGCATTAAAAGCATTTCATAAAGCTCTTTATTGTTTGTATTTACCATTCCACCTTCGATAGTTGAAAGTTGGTGTCCAAAATAAAATGAAAATGAAGACATATCGCCAATTGTTCCAACCATCTGTCCATCAGAATAAGATGCTCCAAGAGCAGCACAAGCATCTTCCAAAAGAGTAAAACCATATTTCTCTTTTAGTGCCAATAGTCGAGCCCTATAGTGTGGGACACCAAGGACTTGTACATAAATAACGGCATCTGGTTTTTCTTTTTCACAAATCATTTCCAATTGATTCAAATCAATACCGAATGTTTTAGAATCGGCGCCACACATAATTGGCTGTAATCCAAACTGAATCGCAGGAGCAATTGTAGTAACCCACCCAACAGATGGTACTACAATTTTTTTATTTCTAATTCTCCCAGCCATTATGGCAGCGTACACCATCAGTAAATTTGCTGATGATCCAGAATTATTAAATACTGCGTAGTTTGTTCCAATGTGTTGGGCCCACTCCCTCTCTACATCCCAAGTTAATTGTCCCTTTGTTAAGCGAGGGTAGCTCTTAAGCCAATCGCACAAAGCATTCACATCTTCTTCGTTAATAGTTTCTTTAGCCAATGGATACTTTATCTTCATAATTTTACTCCTTTGAAATTTCGCCCGTTGTTATCTCTTTCGGATAATATTGGGCTCTTTATGCCCCAATCCAAATTTAATTCTTCATCGTTCCACTTTATTGTCGTCTGTGCTTCTGGTCCATTATACTTTTTAGACCATTTATACCAAAAAATACATTTCTCACTTTTGCAAAGATGTCCATTTAAACACCCTGCTGGTACTAATACCAATTGCCCCTGATTGCTTGATAGATTAAATTTTTGCCTTCTCCCGTAAGTATTTGATCCGTTACGGGCATCCACCACAAACAATGTGAATTCACCGTCTAAACATGATACAAGTTTAGTCGTGTGAGGATCGCCGTGGAGGCCCCTTAAGACACCTTTTCTAGAAATAGATATTTTATCTTCAACAAAATTAGGAAACATACTTAAGGGAGAATAGATGGTCCATATTTCACCCCTTTGATCATAAAAATTATCTAAAGTAATCAGCCTCAGGCCTTCTATTTCGTAATTTTTTATAGACTTTATAAACACACTAATTCCCTAACAACTTCAGCAGAGATTCTTTCCCCTTCAATATGAAAACTGCGAATTATAGAAGTATCAAATAATTTTTCAACAATTATTTCTGCGGCACTTTCTATAGTTAGCAAAGTAAAATTCCCTACGGGCTTTACTTCATTCTTCTTCAATTTCATAAAAATTCCTTTTCCTATTAATGTTGGCAGTCGCACCACAATGCCCCTCGGGTTGTATGATAGTAAATAAGATTCAGATAAATGTTTATAATGATTATACCAATTGTCTTTTTGAGAAGAAGTAGAAATAAAAATTATTTTTTTATTATAATATGTATTGACAAAATCAATAAATTTTTTATATTCATTGTGCTGAATTTCTCTTTTTTTATCATCAATATTCCAAGTATGGTAAATATAAATTTCCTCTTCTGTCTCCAATGTACTAATTTTTTCAGATAGCACAGAGCCCAATTGGCCCCTGCCATTTATTAGCCTTATCATATAAAAGCCGGGTGCTTAATAGATTTACGAATCTCTTTTTGGTGATTGAGTAGTTCCTTTTTATTTAATTTATCCCTATTTTTATAAAGTTTCCACATCATTTTATTACTTTCATGTGGTTTACAAAGCTTTGTGCAATTTTTAAAACACTCTACATTCTCTATCTGATTCATAACCCTTTTTCTATTTTCCACATCTTCCCATATTTCTCTAAATGATTTATTGTCGTATAAACACCCATAGCTGTATTGTTTCCAGCCTCTATGGTTCGTGCAGACATATACATGCCCGTCTGCGCCTATACATGGCGATAATTGTGATCCTAGACATTTCTTATAGCTTCTGCCAAATTTCGCCCTATCCATAGAAAGATCTTCAAACTTATAACCATTTACCTGAAACTTTGGCCCCAAAATACTTTCTGCTTCTTTTAGCAAAGGATTAACCTTATTCTGCCAAAAGTCCAAATCTCTTTGTTGGCCCCCATCTTCCCTAATAATTATCTCTGGCTTATATTGGCAATAAGCTAAATTAAAATCTTTAAAAAACTTTGCAAAATCAACTATTTCGCTGTAAGTATCTGGTGAAATAACAAAACCAACACCTATATCTATTTTGCCGCCTTTAGCATCATTAACTTCAATTAATTTTTTTAAATTACTTACCATCTTATCCCAATCTTGGCGACCCCTTGCTCTGCGGACATTGTTATATGTCTCTTTAGTTCCTGCGTCGATTGAAATCCTAACCCAAGTCATATTGTCAACCAATGCTTCAAACATGTTCCATTTATCAAATAAAGTACCATTTGTAAACATGCCCATTTTAATACCATTGGTCCCACAATACTGAATTGCTTCTTTAAGGTGCTTATTCAGGGTCGG
>CEUI01051308.1_pt1 | contig 18611 bp, 23 predicted proteins | sample 531411 | NCBI WGS metagenome assembly CEUI01 (sample SAMEA2622841, study PRJEB7988) | marine metagenome | isolation source: saline water (ENVO:00002010), including
CGCAGGAAATGATTGATCGCGCAGGAATAGATGAAGATGAAAAAAAATGGTTTGTATACAAAAGTAATACCTACGAATCAGTAATTAACCTAATGAGAGAGCTAGTTAAAAACAATCCTGAAAACTATAAATATATGTTTATAATTGACTCTATGGATTCTCTCGTTCCTAAGGCTGATTTAGAAAAAGGGCCAGAAGACGCAAACAAAGTAGCTGGAGGAGCCCTATTAAGTTCGGATTTTTTACGCAAGATGGCTTTAGGCCTTACGACCAGAGGGCATATTTGCTACATGATTTCTCAAGTAAGAAGCAAGGTCACCATTAACCCTTACGAGAGGACAGATCCAAGGGTTACCAACGCCTCCGGAGGAAATGCAATGTTGCATTACAGCGATTGGATTCTAGAATTTCAAGAACGCCACTTAAAAGATATTATATCCTCAGAAGCAAGTGGTAAGGGGGATATACTTGGGCACTGGTGTAAGGTTATATTTAAAAAATCTCCCAACGAAAAAACTGGAAGCTTGATTCGATACCCCATTAGATACGGAGGAACAAACGGGAAAAGTATATGGGTTGAATATGAAGTAGTTGACATGATGCTTCAATGGGAAATGGCTACTAGAAAAGGCGCTTGGATAACTATATCAGACACGCTCATAGAAGAAGTGAAAAATGAAACAGGTCTTGACCTAGAAAAGCAACACCAAGGTTTAGATAATCTTAAAAAATATTTTGAAGAAAATAAAGAAATAGGGAAGTTTTTGTTTTTTAAATTTAGAGATGTTCTTAAAAAGTCATGAGAATGTTTGATCTACACGGTAGGCAGCGGAATAAAAGCGTGTCCAAATATCTAATTGATTGGAATAAAAAATCCAGATCTAAACTTCAAAAGAAAGCGAAAGACTTCTTCAAAACGCACTGGAAAGCTCATGTGGTATACGAAGAATTTCCAGTGTACGGAACACGTATGAAGGTTGACATACTAAACGCAACAATCAAAGTAGCTGTAGAAGTCAACGGGCCGCAGCATTCCAGTTTTAATAAATTTTTTCACGATAATTCAAGAGCGAAATATCTAAGGTCAATAAAAAGAGATTGGGAAAAGGCAAAGTGGCTTGAAAAAAATGGATACCAATTAATTGAACTTGAAGAAAGTGACTTGGAAAAACTTTCGAAAAGCTACATTGAAAAAGTTTTTGGTATTACCATCTAGTTTTGTATTGATCAACGCAAAAATAAGCGTATACTCAACATACTGTTATGAGTCGCGGTATAGAAAGTAGAAAAAAGATAAAAAATGGATTCGATATATTCAATACAGATAGAAAGACACGTGCTAGGAGGCTTAATCAAAAACCCAAAACTTTTTCCAGAGATCGAAAGGTATATCTCTGAAAAAGATTTTGTAAACGAAGTTCATCAAACCATCTTCTGTACGCTTAGAAGCTCGCTCCTTAAAAGCGAGAGCGTAGATACAGTAGTCCTTGCAGAGAAAATAAAAAACATAGGCATCACCTTCAAGGATGATGTTAACATTTATGATTACTTAGATTCAATCTCGTTTACGTCCATAAACGCAAAAGGACTTATGGATTCAACAAGGGAGCTTGCAAAGCTAACAGTCAGAAGAACCTTGTACCATACGCTTGATAGAGGGAGAAAATACCTGAAAGAAAACGGAGAAAAGGAAATTGATGAAATTATTAACGACATTGATGCCCTGTACGGAGATCAAGTAAAAGAGTTCGAAACAATGGAAGACGAACCAGAGCTTTTATTGGACGATATAGGAGCAATGGTAGAAGAGAGAGGGGAAAACCCCGTCGATGAGTTTGGGTTTGCGACACCTTACCCAGAGTTCAACAAAATGTACGGAGGGCTTAGGCCGCAAAATCTTTACGCTGTTGTAGCTAGGCCGGGGCAAGGGAAATCCACATTCATAATGGATTTGTGTCGCAAGGTTTCAAAGAGCAGCAACGTGCCAGCTTTGATACTAGATACAGAAATGGACACTCAAGACGTAAAATTCAGAATTGCATCTGCTATGAGTGGAGTTTCTCTCTGGCATTTAGAGACAGGAAACTGGAGAAAAAATCCGGAGTTGGTCAAAAAAGTCCGAGAGGCTTTCAAAGAAATGGGTTCCGATAAAGTATATCATTACCCAGTTGGAAACAAAAACATTGATCAACTATGCTCATTCGTAAGAAGGTGGGCCTTGTCTAACGTTGGAAGAGGCAACCCTTTTATCCTTGGTTACGATTACATAAAACTTACTGGCGAAAAAGTCGGAAACAATTGGGCAGAGTACCAAGCTATCGGAGACAAAGTAGACAAGCTTAAAAAATTATCCGAAGAATTAAATTGCCCGATAATTACTGCCATGCAGATGAATAGGAGTGGAGAAAACTTCAATAGAAGAGGTGGGGCCGTTGTAGATGACAGTTCCGCCATAGCACTATCAGACAGATTGCAATGGTTTGCATCTTTCGTAGGAATTTTTAGAAGAAAAACCGTTGATGAAATGGCTAATGATGGTGAAGAATTCGGTACGCATAAATTAGTGCCAATAAAAACCAGATTCCAAGGTAAAGAAGCAGCGGGACACCACGATTTAGTAAGAAGAGTGTCTGAAGATGGTACGGTAAGGTTTGAAAATAATTTTATAAATTTTACCGTAAGAAATTTCGGAGTCGAAGAGTCAGGAACAGCAGCCGATATAGCGGCTAGAGAAAACATGCAATTCGACCTAAGCGAAAATAACAATAATGATGGAGGAGTACTGTAATGGATTTTAAAAGTATTCTTCTTGACGTTGGTTATTCAAATATTAAGGATAACGGGAGAGAATTTCGTATGAAACCCATATATCGCGACTCAAGCAGTGGGACAGTTCTCTCAGTTAGGAAGGATACTGGCCACTTTATTGATTTCAGCAAACAGATTAGCGGTTCGTTTGAATACCTCATTCAACTTTCTTTAAATTTAAAAAGCGTTAATGAAGCCAAAACAGTCCTAAAAGATAAATGGTCAATTAATGGAGAAATTAAAAGAGAGCACAAACCGTCAGTCTCTAGTAGAAAAACATTTCCATTATCGTATCTAGAAAAAATAATTCCGGATCACGAATACTGGAAAGCAAGGGGGGTATCTTTAGATACCCTCAACCTTTTTAAAGGAGGTGTAGTTAAAAACGGAACGATGGCAAACAGATATGTATTTCCAATTTTTAATTTTAAAAACGAACTAGTAGGCGTTACGGGTAGATACGTTAATGAAATTCCAGAAGGAAAATCTTTTCCGAAATGGTTGCATAGAGGTAAAACATCAGAATGGAAGTACCCCCTACAAGTAAATTATCCAATAATTAAAAACAAAAAAGAAATAATACTAATAGAAAGCGTCGGAGACATGCTCTCTCTGTGGGAGGCTGGCGTAAAAAATACTATAGTAGTTTTTGGATTAAACTTAAGTCCTTCATTTATCGGCTTATTAATTAAGTTAGACCCTGATAAAATTTTCGTATCTTTTAACGATGATTCAAATAATAACAACGCTGGCAATAAGGCTGTAAAATCCGCTGTAAAAAAACTTAAAAATTACTTTGATCCCCACCAAATTCAAGTAGCTTTTCCTACAAAAAACGACTTTGGAGACATGAGCCAAGAAGAAATACGAGAATGGAAAGAAACGAATATCTTAGAGAGCTAGAGCTTACTCTTGACGAAATCGTACAAGACGAAGAAATCATTGTAATAATTAAAGAAACTCTAAACGGGAAAGAAAGAAGCGAAATATTTAATTCTTTCAGATATGGGGAAAATTGGGGGGAAAAATCATTTTCTAAGAAAAATTCTAAAATCGGAGAAAAACAATACAACAAAATAATTAAAATAAAAAAAGCAAGAAATCTTATTGACTACCTTTTATTATTAGCTCAGAATAAAAATAACTAATAAATAGTCAAATAGTCATGAGGTTGGATCATATAGCTTACAGGGTAAAAGATAGGCGTAAATCTGCTGATTTCTTTTTAAATGCGTTTGGCTATAAGATAGGAACAGAGTTTGAAATAACTTTCGATGATGGATCTAAAGCGGATTGTTTAGCTCTAACACCTCCAGAGAATAGAGTTGAAGATACAAATTTGTGGCACTTAAAAACTCACTTCTCCCCTAACGAAGTAGAAGTTGAAAACGCGCTAGAATACCACGCTCCTCCAGAAATTTTTGTTAGCGACGGGACAAAGGGGTCTATCGTTGGAGACTGGGTTGCTGAACGAGGAGGAGTAGGGGGAGTTCATCATATCGCCTATCAAGTTGAAGATGTGCAACTAGTAATGAATGAGTGGAAAGAAAAAGGGTATGCAGAATTTTATTCCGAGGAACCAATTACATGCAAAGATCCAGATTTAACACAAGTGTTTACGAAACCCTCAGAACTTACAGGAGTAATGTATGAATTCATTAATAGAGAAGGCGCTGGATTTTGTAAAGACAGCGTTAAGAAACTTATGGAAAGTACAGTCAAACAGTAAATATCATACCATGCAATTCGAAGGAAGAAATTATATCAACGGCAAGTGGCAAGCCACTGAAGAAATGTATACCAAACTGAACCCTGCTACTGGAAAAGCTCAAGGAGCGTTCCCGTTAAGTGGCCATATCGAAGTAGAGACAGCGGTAGAATCTGCCCGTAATACTTTTGATAGATGGAAAAAAGTAAGCCGATTTGTACGTTCAGATTATATGTATAAAGTTGCTCAAATAATTGAGCGACGAAGAGAAGAGTTGGCCACCGTAATTTCCTTGGAAACGGGAAAAAACTATAATGAATCTATCGCAGAAGTAAATGAGGCTTTACATATGGCTCAATTTGCGTTTGGTTCTGGTAGATACTCCCACGGTGAAGCTGTCGCATCCGAAATAGAAGATAAAGATTCTTACATGCTTCGCAAGCCCAAGGGTGTAATAGCTATTATATCACCATTTAATTTTCCTTTAGCTATCGGGGCGTACTGGTGTGCTGCTCCAGCGATTGTTGAAGGAAACACTGTAATAATTAAGCCTAGCGAAGATGCTCCAATGTCAACACAAATGGCTGTCGAAATTTATGAGGAAGCTGGTCTGCCTCATGGAGTCGTTAGCTTGGTGCATGGCGACGGTTCTGCTGGTGATATTTTGGCTCGCTCTGATATCGATCATATTTGTTTTACTGGTTCTGCCGAGGTTGGACAGCACATTAGGAAGGTAGCAGCAGAAAGCTGGCACAAAACCACTTCTTGCGAAATGGGCAGCAAATCAGCCTGTATTATCTTTGATGACGTAGAAGCTAAGCTGGCTCTAGAAGCCGCCATAGCAAGCGCACACAAGCTGTCTGGGCAACGATGTGTTTCGTCCGGTAGAATGATAGTACAAAGATCTATAGTTGATCAATTTGCTAAAGATTTCACTAAAGCTGCGGCTGATTTGAAAACTGGCAACCCCTTTCAAAAAGTGGTTAGTACCTCAGGTACGCCTGACGCACTTGGTTGGGTAGATTATGTACCAGACGAAAGCCAAAACTATGGACCGCTAATTAACAAACAAGGATTTGAAAAGGTTAAAAAATATAATGACATGGTTCTTTCTGACCCAGACGCAGAAGTTTTGCTTGAACCTAAGTATACAGATATAAATGGTAGAGCATTCTTTTCTTCTTTTATGATTTACAAAACTGAATGGCGCGATGTACCTTACTTAAAGAATGAAGTATTTGGCCCTCACGTTGCTATTATTCCTTTTGACGATCTCGAAGATGCCATTCGTATCTATAATGATACTGATTACGGGCTTGCGGTTGGTGTACTTACAAATGATTTTAGAAAAGCACGAGTCTTAAGAGACGAATGCGAAGCAGGAATGATTTATTGGAATGGCGGATCAATTGCAGCAGAATCTCACCTTTCTTTTGGCGGGGTAAAAAAGTCCGGCAACGGATTCCCGAGCGCTGCCAGAACCTACAGGGCCGTCACGCACGAAGTTAGCTGGACTGTAAACCACGCTGATAAACTAACCTTCCCACAAGGAATGAAATAATTATGGCTAATAAAGAAAAAAGAAAAAAAGAAAAAAAGAAACCGTCAAAGCTAACGCCAGCGGAAAAAAGAAAAAAGAAAAGAGAAAAAAAACGAGGAGTAAACAAATATGTCTATTAATAAATCCGGATTAGGTTATCAAAAGACTGCTGGCAAAAAAACACGCCAAGGATGCAGCAACAGATCTAAAGGAATGAAGAAATATAAAGGGCAAGGCGGGCACAGAAAGAGAGTAAAATTACCAAAGAAATGAAAATGCCTATATCAGAAGTAGTGGATAGATATACCATCACTAAGTTAAAGTCGGAAAGAACTTCTGAAGATGTTAGTGAAGAGTTAAATGCTTACAAAGAAGAGATAGATCAATATAACGCTCACGAAATAAATGATTATATTAATAGGCTGTATGATGTTAACGGTAGACTTTGGGATACAGAAGGAGATATAAGAAGCGGAAAAGATTTACCATTAGAAGAAATAGGAAGGTTAGCTATTAAAGTAAGAGACTTAAACTGCGAACGCAATGGAGTTAAAGCTGAAGTGGTTGAAAAATATAGCGAAGGCTTTAAAGAGATAAAAATTAATTACAAGAAAGTAAATTACGGAAAACCATGAAAGCACTAGTATTAGGAGTAGGGAGAATGGGGAAAGCTATCGCTTATGCGATGGATAAATTCGGCTTTGAAGTCGTGGGTATGGACGCTAACCCAGACGCCGCGAACAACATGCCAGAAGGCAATAATAATTTTTTTATTGTTGAAAATTCAGAAGAGATTTGCGAGGGTTTAGATGTAGAGATAAAGCCAGATGTGGTTATTAGCAGCTTGCCCTACCATCAAACAGAAGCCGTAGGCAAATGGTGCATCGATAACGGCGTACGTTATTGCGATTTAGGTGGCAGAGTAGATGTATCGCGTAATATAAACGAATACGCGAAAGAAAAAGCCACCAAACCAGTGTTTACCGATTTAGGATTAGCGCCGGGATGGATAAACATAATGGCTGAATGGGCCTACAAGACCCTACAACACAACGGCCAAGTCCATAATATAAAAATGATGGTAGGAGGACTACCTTCGCACAGAGTTAACCCCCCCTTAAATTACATCAATACTTGGTCTATAGATGGATTAATAAATGAATACAAAGACGACTGCACTGTGCTAGAAAATGGTGAAATAAAAGTAGTACCCGCGCTAGATGGGGTACTCCCTATAAATGGTGGAGATCAATTTGGCCCCTTGGAGGTTTTTTATACCAGCGGAGGCGCTTCCCACACGATAAAAGAAATGAAAGAGAGGGGCGTTTTAAATTGCGATTACAGAACAGTTCGATACCAAGGGCATAGGGATGTAGCAAAGTTCTTGCTAGATAACGTTTCCGCAGATTGCGTGGAAGAAGTTTTCGCTAAGGGGTGTCAACCAAAATCAGCAGTAATTGATATTGTAATGATGAAAATTTGGTCTAACGCAGGAGAATTGACTTGGGAAAAAAATGCATTAATCGCAGGAGACGAAGAGAATCAGCCAAACGGCTTTACCGCTATGCAAAAAGCAACGGCATTCCCCATATCCAGTGTCGCCAAAATTATGGCAGAAGGCAAACTTGAAGGGGATCATGAGCAGCACAGAGATTATTGGACGCAATACCCAAGCAATCTTTCTTACTCTCACGTGCCTATCAAAGAGTTTAATGAGAATTTGTTAGCCTTAGGGTTAACAATATGATAAAGAAAATAATCGAGTCTATATGGCTTTTGCTTCTCACGATATTTTACCTTATCGTAAGTATATTTATTTTTATTTATTCGATGATCTTCCATAAAGACAAATGAACATCTCCCCTGACAAGTTAATTGAATTAGAGAAAAAATTTGGAGGACTTACTTCTTACGCGAGAAAGAGTAAACCCGGCCAGTCTAACCGAAAGACTGCCGTTGGCGGAGATAGAATGAGCCACGAAGAAGGGTGTCATGGATACTCAGAATATTATTCTAGATTTTTAAATTTTTTTAATTTTCAAGAGAGACTTGTGTTATGTGAGGTTGGAATCTTAGCTGGCACAGGATTAGGTATTTGGTCGAATATTATTAAAAACGGAAGAATAGTAGGGCTTGACCTTGATTTATCTACTATAGAACAGAATAAATCTTCCCTTCAAAAAAGTGGAATGGATTTTTCAAATGTAGAGATTTATGAATTCAACCAATTTGAAGATAACATAGGCTTAATGAAAAGCATTCTTAAGGGGGATAATATTGATATAGCGATTGACGATGGAAACCACAGTATCAAATCAATACTAAAAACTATAGACAATTTATCTCCCTTTTTATCTAAAAAATTTGTTTATTTTATTGAAGATGTTTGGGCTAATAAGCTTCATCTTATAAAAGTTATTAAGAACAACTATCCCTCATGGAACGTAGAAAGTGACAGAGAACTTATAGTTTGTTACGAGCCGTAAAAATTTCTTGTATTAAAATAAAAAACCCTTATCATCTTACATAGGAGGACACGTCTTTGGCTAAAAAAGAAAAAAAAGTATTATCAGCTTCAAGAATAAAAACTTACGAGGATTGCTCTTGGAAATATTGGTGTAATTACCACGAAAAAATTCCTCAAACCCAAAACGACGGAGCGTGTCGCGGTACAGTTTGCCACACTGTTTTTGAGTACCTTTTGCTACCAAAACATAAGAAATGTTTTGACGCAATCATGGAAGCGGGTAATACGAGCGGCAGTCCTGCGGTAGTTAGGCTGTTAAGAATGTTACTTAAAAAAAGCTGCTGCTTCAATGAAGAAAATTTACAAATGTGCATAGACATGGTGTACGTTGGGCTTAATGCTGACTTTTTTGGGGAAGGAGGCAAAGCGGATAAGCCTGAAATAAAATTTGTAATTAAAAACAAAGACCCCGAATACGAGATAATGGGATTCATAGATAAGAAAATAAAATTTAAAGATAAAATTAAAATTGTTGATTATAAATCTAGCAAAAGAAAATTTTCAAAGAAAGATTTAGAAGCTAACATGCAAGCAATGACATATACGCTTGCAGCTAAAAGAAAATGGCCTAAATCTGCAAAAAATGTTGAAGTGGAATTTGTTTTCTTAAAATTTCCTAACCAACCTCTCCAACAAATCACCATACCAGAAGAGCAACTTAAAGGCTTCGAGCATTACTTAGCTTTTATATATAAGCAATTAAATTCGTTTACAAAAGATCAAGCAAAAACTAATTATGCAAAAGACAAAATGGCAACAAAGTTTTTCTGCAAAGCTGGCTCTCACTGGAAATGTCCATATCTAGAACCGTATGATTATTACTCTCTTGAGGACGAAGAAGGTAATATCCTCAAAGGAGCCTTTACGAAAGAGGAGCTAGAGCCAGCGGCCACTAACGGAAACAGGGTGGTAAAGAAAAGGTACGAAGGATGCCCAGCGCATCCCGAAGGGAGCGGAAAAGAGCCAGAAGATCCATGCGATTGGATTTGACTTATTAAAAAAAATAATTACTATACGAATATATGAATGAAATTTTGCCTATTTTTAAATCTCATTATAGCATTGGCAAATCAATTTTGACGCTCAGAAACAGCGAATCTACACCCGACGAAGCAGATTCAATCTTTGATATATGCGCTGAAAATAAACTTAAAGAAGCCACTGTAGTAGATGATAGCATGAGCGGCTTCCTTGAGGCGTACAAAAACTCAAAAGAGTTAGAGTTAAAATTAATTTTTGGACTAAGAATTACTATATGCAACGAAATGTCTCAAAAAGATTCAGATTCCTTAAAAACGAATAGTAAAATTTTAATCTTCATGAAGAACGAAGATGGGTACAAAAGGTTAATTAAAATTTTTACGTCAGCGGCGAGAGACGGCTTCTATTATCAACCAAGGACAGACTATAAAACCTTAAAAAAATACTGGAGCAACAAAGACCTTGCCTTAGCTGTTCCATTTTACGATTCATACATATTTAATAATTCATTATACGGTTCGGTGTGTGTGCCAGAGTTTGAATTTTGCTCTCCAACATACTTTCTCGAAGATAATGATCTACCCTTTGATAAAATAATAAGGGACAAGGTTATATATCAATCTAAGAATGATAAAGCGGAAATTCAAAGTGTCCAGAGCGTATACTACAAACAAAAGAAAGATTTTAAATCATACTTAACCTTTAGATGTATCAACAACAGAAGCTCCCTAGACAAGCCAGAGCTAGAACATATGACGAGCGATGAGTTTTGTATTGAAAGCTGGAGAGAAAAAAGTGATAACTCATAAAGACATAATCAGATTCTCCATTAAGCCATCTACGGCAAATACTTGCATGGAATACGCCAAAGAGTGCAACTTAATAAACTGCGAATCTCAAATAGTCTCCGCAAAAAATAAGCGAAAAAATAACATAGAATATCAATTCACCGGACAACTTACAACATTTGTAGCTAGCGAATGGTTCTTTAGAGACGGCGGCAAGACTTATTTTGAGACCAGAGATAAACAAAATCAGCAAAAATATAAAGGAGACATGGGTATCGATTTACCCCCCTACCCAATTGACGTAAAGGGGGGGAGAATTAGATACCGCTCAAAGGATATTTTAACTTATAACCTTTTTGTAAGACCACACGAAAGACATAAATCAAATATTTACATAGCCACTTTAGCTGACTTTACGGACGAATTTGAAAAGTGCAAAGTTTATTTAATGGGTTGGATTCCCGAAAGAGATCTCCCCTCAGAATTAAACTATAATTACGACAAAGATAGCTCAAAAAAGGGAACGTTTGCTTTGCAGAATAAAATGCTAAATCCTCTTCCTAAATTTAACGATACATTTGAAAACAAATTAAAAGCTTTCAGCTTATAAAATGGAAAACATATCTCTAGTAACTTTAGCCACGGACAACTTACCCTACAAGGAAGCAACGGTGTCTAATAAAAAATCTTACTGCGAAAAACATAATTATAATTTTGTTCTTTTTTCTGAATCTTTAGATGAAGATAGACCCGCTCCTTGGGGTAAAATAAAAGCCCTACAAAAAACCCTAGATGACGTTTCCACGCATTGGGCCGTCTGGATTGATGCAGACGCCTTCATAATGAATGACGAAATTAAATTGGAATCAATTATAGATGATGAGTACGATCTTATTATAGCTGTAGACTGCTTTACTATAAACACGGGGGTTTTTCTCTTAAAAAATACAAAAAATTCAAAACATTTCCTTAAAGAGGTTTACGAAAAAAACTGGGCGATCAATCACCCTTGGTGGGAGCAAGCAGCTATCATAGAATATATAAATGAACCAAACTCACTAAAAGTTAAAACAATTACCCAAAAAGATATAAACGCTTACCCCCCTATAGCTAGAGAAAGCGTGTCAGAAAAACAACAGTGGACCCGAACAAGAAACGAATTGTTTTTTTACAACAAAGAGAGAGCGGACAAAGGGATTTACGAGCAAGGAGATTTCATTCTCCATTTTGCTGGCTTTAATTCTCAGGAAGAAAAAATGAAAAATATAAATGAATACATAGACAATGGATGAGTACGGTTTAAATATTGCTGATGCGAAAGGCAAGAGCATAAGCGTTATCTCTTTTGCTACGGAAAACGTGTGGGATTGGGCGGAAGAAATTTTTGAAAATAATAAAGAATATTGTGAAAAACACGACTACTCTTGGAAAGGCTTTAGAGATTTAAAAGACAAAAGCAGACCTACTAATTGGAGTAAGATTGCGTACATCCTAGAAGAAATGGAAAACGATTGCGATTGGATATTTTGGATAGACGCTGACGCAATCATAATGAATCATTCTATAAAATTAGAAGAATTTATAAATGACGATTATGATTTCGTAGTTACCCATAGTCCATGCGGTTGGTGTACGGGTACTTGGCTTATAAATAATAATATTTATTCCAGAAAACTTTTAGAGTATACTTACTCCAAGGAAGAGTTTATCGATCACCCCTCTGGAGTACAGGTTGATTCAGCGTTTTATAATGCGGCTTACGAAAAAGGTTCAAGGACAATAGTCTTAGAGCAAACAAAATTAAATTCTTTTCCTCATTACAAATATTACAGAAATTTTGGAGAGTTTACAACGAAAGCTGGGGTTTTTAATTTTAAAAGCACCTACGAAGATTACAAAAAATTATCCTTCAAAGATGGAGACTTTATACTTCATCTAGCTGGATTTAATAACAAAGGAAGAAAAAGTATTTATAACAACTACAAAGAAAGGATTGTAAAATAATGGATGAACAATTTTTAAGATTTGATAAAGATAAAGAATATGTTTTTATCGACTGCGAAACTCTCAACTTATGTCTTAACAGTTGTCATAATTTGCCTTGGCAAATTGCCATGTTAAAAGTTGTAGGTGATAAAAAAATCGCAGAAAAGAACTTTTATATTAAATGGGACACAAAACTACAGATTAGCGCAGACGCAGCAAGGATAACTCGCTTTAACCCCAAGGTGTTAGAAAAAAGAGGCTTAACCCCAGAAGAAGTATTTCCAACCATGGAAGACTGGCTGGATAACGCAGACTATATAGTGGGTCATAATATATTAGGGTTCGACTTATATTTAATAAAAGACTATTACAAGTATATGGGGAAAGAGTATAGGCATTTAGTAAATAAAATCATAGACACAAATTGTATAGCCAGAGGAATTAAGTATGATGTTCACTATAAGATAGGGCAAGATTTAACTGAATACCAATACAGGATGCTACACGAGAGAAGGAAGGGTATAAAAACAAACCTAACCCATATGGGGAAAGAGTTTGAGATAAATCACGACTACAGTAAACTCCACGATGCAATCGTTGATCTTGAGCTTAACCTTAAAGTTTGGAATAAATTAAAATGGCAGATAGAACTGTAATTAATAAAGTAGACGACGGGTTCTACCACATTTGGTCTCCTTCTTGTTTTTGGGGGGATCAAATGTTCAACTTAATGGCGGCTAAACAATTAGCTAAAGGTAAAGACGTAGTAATCCATACAGCTAAAGAGGCTTGGACCGGGCACACTAAAGAATGGTTTCCTATGGATCGAAATATATTTAAATTTTGGTCAACAGTCAATTTTATAAAAGGTATTATCTTTGACGTTAGTCAAAAAAAACCAATAGACAAGGGTCGCAAAGAAAGCAGATACCACGTTGGAATGACTTTGGCTAGTGGCTCAGAGCTTTTGGGTAATACGTTCGTTCACGACATAAGTAAAGACATAGACTTTTCTTCTTTCTCCAAGTTTAGTCATCCTTATCGCGCTGATAATCATAAAATAGCCGTGTTTCAACCAATATCTATCTTGCATAGAGCAAAAAATGATATACAATCAGAGTATATAAGCCCTTGGGATAAAAGCGTAGAAGCCCTGCTTGAACAAGGATATGAAGTGGTGGCTATAGGTAGTGAGAAAGACGAAAAAGACATGGAAGAGTACTATCCAAACCTGTTAAAAAAATACCCTATCACAAACCTACTAGGAAAAACTAATATATTTGAGTCAATCGACCTAATCATGAACCACGCTTCGTTTGTTTTGTCTTGCGATAGCTGGTCAGCTTGGTACGGTATAGCGTCTAGAAAAAAAACGGCAGTTTCTGCGGGAAAAACATACAGGAACGGCGATGAAGAAAATATTTATATAGAGGCGCTAGGAAACAAAGATGTTTATAAACTTGATTACGCCTACAACAAAGAGAACTGTGACCTTAACTTAGCAAAATGGATAACGGAAAATGCCTGATTTTACAGACCAATTTAAAGAACTAGATATCCCCCTGCATGGTGTGCGATTGCCATCTTTCGAAATTAATAACAAATACAAAAGATCTCTTGGCGTAAGCGAGGATATTGATAACGAAAACTTTTTAAAAGCTTTGTGCGAAAACGGTAAAGAAAAAGTATGGAAAGATGTTAGTGAAGAAAGAAAAAATGAGTACTCCGAAAGACTTGAGCATGAGCTTAAGACAATTAAAGAGCTTGGATTTATTGATTACCTTCTTTTAGTATGGGATGTAATTAACTACTGCAAAGAAAGCAACATTCCAACTGGACTTGGTCGTGGCAGCGCAGCAGGAAGTTTGGTTTTATATTTTATTGGAGTAACCAAGATAGACCCTATTGAGCACGGGCTTTATTTTGAAAGATTTATATCAAAAATCAGAGCTAAAAAAACCATAATAAATGACATAACATATTTAGACGGCTCATTGATGATGGATGTAGACCTTGACATCTGTTACTACAATCGTCAGAAAGTTATTGAATACCTTGAAGAAAAGTTTAAAGGTAAAACCTCAAAAATAATTACCTTAAACACATTAAGCGGAAAACTATGCATTAAGGAATGCGGAAAAGTAGCGGCCAATAAAAGCGAGCAAGAAATGAATAAAGTTTCTTCTCTTATTCCAAAGGTTTTTGGCCAAATTAAGGACATTAAAGAGGCTTACGCCGAGCAGGATGAGTTTAAAAAATGGTGTGATGAAAATGAAGAAGCTTACAATATATCACTAAAGATCAAAGGGCTGATAAAAAATAAAGGGGTACATCCTTCCGCAATTTCTTTGTCGTTCGATAAGCTAAACGATTGTTGTCCAACGGAATTAACCTCAGATAAAAAGAGTCACGTTGCTTCGTATGACATGAATTGGATATCAATTTTTAATGTTAAACTTGATATTCTTGGTCTACGCGCCGTTTCAGTCGTGGATGATGTATGCAAAAGCGTTGGTATTGATATTACTGATGTAAACTTAAAAGATCAACTTATCTACGATAATCTTCAATACCTCAGAACACCTCATGGCTTGTTCCAAATTGAAGCTGAAACGAATTATCGTGTCTGTCAGAAAGTTAAACCCAAGAATTTGGAAGAACTAAGCGCCGTATTAGCCTTGGCTCGTCCGGGGGCGCTTAATTTTGTGGATCAATACGCGGCCTACGTAGAGGACGGAACCTATGATCCAATCCACCCATTTTTTGACGACATTCTAACATCAACAGGCGGCGTAGCCTTATACCAAGAGCAGCTAATGAAAATGGCTAACAAGATTGGCTTTACTCTTGATGAAGCGGAAATCTTAAGGCGTATTGTAGGAAAGAAAAAGGTAAAAGAAGTTCGCAAGTGGAAAAGGAAAATTAAAAATAAAATTAAGGAAAACAATCTTGAATCAGAAATTGGAGATATTCTATGGAGAGTATTAGAAGATTCTGCTAATTATTCTTTTAATAAATCTCACTCTATTTCATACGCCGCCTTAGCTGCTACAACTATTTATTTAAAATTTAAGTACCCCCAACAATTCTTTTTAAGCTTGTTGAAAATGACCAGACATGAGCCAGACCCAATTAGTGAAATATCTAAAATTCAAAGAGAAATGTCTCATTTTGATATAAAACTTTTACCCCCTCATATTATTAAATCTGATATGGATTTTAAAGTAGAGGGTAAAGATATTAGATTTGGTCTTTTATCCATAAAAGGAATATCAGATAAATCAATTGAAAAACTGAACAATTTTAAAGATAATTACTCTAATAAATTCGAAGTTTTTGAAGGAGCAAAGGAATCAGGTCTTACGATTGGCATACTATCAGCACTAATTCAAGCTGGCACATTCGAGGGATTCTCGGTGTCCAGAAGCAAAGTTGTTTATGAAGCTCAACTTTGGAACATCTTAACTAAAAAAGAAAAAAAATCTGCCATGCTGCTGGCTGAGTCGCAAAAGTACGATTTAGTTGAAATAGTCAAAAAATTAAAAGAAAAAAAAGACGAAAAAGGAAAGCCAATAATAAGAGATACAAGGCTAAACACAATTAAAACAAAATCAGAACCATATAAACAAATTTATTTTAAAAATAAATATTCAGAAACTTTTGCAAACTGGTATTACGAAAAACATCTTCTCGGCTATACATACAATATGCCTTTGAAGGATATTTTCAGAGAAAAAAAGGACAACCTTTTATCATTGAGGGAAGTGGAAGATTCCGAAGTTGACGACAGGGTATCTTTTGTGGGCACTGTAGAGGATAAGCCGTATTTCGGAACATCTAGAAACGGAAACGACTACATGAGAATGTTCGTAGAAGATGAAACGGGTAGTATGAAAGTGATGATCTTTTCCAAGAGACTTGAAAACAGCGTTACCTCAAATAATGGCTCTCCGCCAGAAGAAAATAACATTGTTATCGTTAACGGAGTCAAAAAGGATGAAGTTGTTTTTGCGGATAAAATAGCAATTCAATCAAACAAAATATACACAAAACTATCAGAGCTAAAAAATAGTTGACAAACTTAAAAAACCTAGTATACTGTAAACATGATACACTTTTACAAACCTAACGCAAAGGTAACGGGCACGGCTTGCTCCTTTTACCTTAACAAAAAAGACAACGCTTTTTTTACCACCTTAATAAAACAGGATGGATGGGACAGCAACAGAAGGATAGGCTCCTTTAAGAAAAATAAAGATAATCCAAACAAAAGAGTAAATGTTAAATTTAGCGCTGTAGAAATAGCTTCTATAATTGACGCTATAAAAAGCAATCGAAAATTTACGGGTTACCATGGAAGCAATCAAATTGCTAGATTTACTTTTGGTCCTTACGAAAGAGACGGAAAACAAATAGGATTTTCCTTTAATGTTACGAAGGAAAGTAAAGAAGACTCCACGTCCAAAGCTTCTTTCTTAATCGGTTTTACTTTTCCAGAGGGAGAACTATTATCGCAGCATCTTTCTTATATTTTGCAAGAAAGTTTCAAAATTACCGATTCCGCAATGGAAAAAATGATGCAAAAAAACTCTTACAATGACAGTGCTCCCCCCAAGCAGAAGGAAGAACCGTCAGAATTAATGAACGAAGACGAAGATGATCTTTGGTAAAAAATTATGAAGCTAAAAGAAATTAAGAGAGACAAAAACGGCTTACTCCCATCCGTTAACTATGTATTTAACGAGGATGGATTTGTTGATTGGAGAAAAATGATTAAACCAGAGCATCTGGTTCCCAATCTTCAAAAAACAAGCGAAACTGACGTTACAAAGCTAAAAGATTCGGAGCTTATTATCTTGCTGTCGGGAATTAAAGAGCTTGCCCAGATCAGGGGATATACAGATATAAATTATTCAGTTGTTTCCCCTTCCAAAGATTATGTAGTTGTCACTTGCTCCATAAAATTTACCCCAAATTATGAGACGGAAGGTAAAGAGGTTACATTTAGCGGGATAGGAGATGCTGGCCCACATAATACTCATGGATTTGGCCAAGCTTTTCTTGGGCCTATAGCAGAAAATAGAGCCTTTGTTCGTGCGGTCCGTAATTTTCTTAGAATCGCTATCGTAGCTAATGAAGAGCTTAAAAAGATGGTATTTGCACCTAAGCCTGTTTCCTCTCCAGAGGAGGTTCAAGAGGATGATTTACTTCCTTCTCCTACAGCATTGTTAATTAGTGTGATGAAGGAAAAAAATGTTAAGTTTGATTCAATAAAAAAGAAGCTGGAAAAGGAAAATTACGAAAATGCAGGGACATTAGAATCTGTTAATGATATTCCAAAGCCTAAAGTTTTCGAACTTATAGAAAGACTCAAAAAGGTTAACGCCTAGTCAAAGAGCCTTTCCCTTCTTTGAATTTCTTTTATAAGCTCTCTTTTAATTTGCACAGAAGCGGTTAGCCCTGCTCTTCCCCAAGCTTTTTCTTCGCTATGATTACCCTCTTTAGACAAGGCATCATACTCAGAGGCAACTTTGTCAATTACCTTGAAGGCTGTCTCTAAAGATATGTAAGGCATGTTCATAGGGTGCGTCATTTACTTAAATAATTACACTATTTTATATTTTATTCTTCTATCTAATATAAATCCTTCTTCGAATAAATAATTAATAATATCTATAACTTCATACTCTTTCGCGTCAGGCTTTAACACAATTAGATTATTTTTAGTCCAATTATCCTCATCAACATCAAGAACAATAGGTACTTTATTAACTATTAAATCTATCTGTTTCATTATGTTCCACAGTCATTGCAATGGCCGCCTGTTTTGTATGCGAAAATCGACCCATTTGCAGTCCGGTTTGAAGGTAGTGATTGATTAATGTTCGTAACTTTTATAGCAAAACTTCCTCCGCCACAACCATTAACACAAGCAAAGTCGCCTACGCTAATTCCGGTTACTCCAGCATCAAGACAGTAATATTCGTCTGGGTCGGTAGTAAAATCGTTATCACCTCCACCCAGTACACATTTTTTGGCTTCAATATAAGCTCCTTCATCAGCCCAACCACAACACTCAACTTCGAAAGTCGTCGTTGTTGACTGGGGTGGCGCTGTAGTAGTTGTGGGTCCGCTAGTGGTAGTAGTTTGGCAAGGATTGCACGGGCATTCGCAATCAGTTCCGTTGAACATCATAAAAGCTGCGCCCGAAAAAGGAGCGCAAGTTGTCGTGGTAGTAGTCGTCGTCGTGGTAGTAGTCGTAGTCGTGGTAGT
>CEUI01013253.1_pt1 | contig 18581 bp, 14 predicted proteins | sample 531411 | NCBI WGS metagenome assembly CEUI01 (sample SAMEA2622841, study PRJEB7988) | marine metagenome | isolation source: saline water (ENVO:00002010), including
GGTAATGCGCGTGCGTTTGTAGGAGCCGGTGATCCAGCGCGAGGCTGATCGCCAGCAAGCTGGCTCCTGCATGTCGATGCTCAGCCGGCCAGCTGCTCCGCGACCCAGCGGGGCAGCTGCTCGGTCGCCAGGCCATAGCGCTTTTCGGCGAACAGCGAATGGCCCTGGCTGGGCTCCAGGTTGATCTCCAGCGTGTGGGCGCCTGCCCGCCGCGCCTGTTCGACGAAGCCGGCTGCCGGGTAGACATGACCGGAGGTGCCGATGCTGACGAACAGCTCGCAGCGCTCCAGCGCATCCTGGATGCGTTCCATCTGATAGGGCATCTCGCCGAACCAGACGATATCCGGGCGCAGCGTGCCCCTCAGGCCGCAGCAGGCGCAGGCCTGGCTGACCGGCATGTCGCCCTCCAGCGGGAAGCGTCGCTGGCTGTTGCTGCACAGCATCGACTGCAATTCGCCGTGCATGTGCAGCAGGCGCCGGGAGCCCGCGCGTTCGTGCAGGTTGTCGACGTTCTGCGTGACCAGCAGAAAATCACCCTGCCAGGCTGCTTCCAGTTCGGCCAGCGCCAGGTGCCCGGCGTTCGGCGCGATGGCCGGGTCGCGCAACTGGGCGCGGCGCAGGTCGTAGAAGCGCTGCACCAGCGCCGGGTCGCGCGCGAAGCCTTCGGGAGTCGCCACCTCTTCGATGCGATGGTCTTCCCACAGGCCGTCGCTGGCGCGGAAGGTGCGGATGCCGCTTTCGGCGGAGATACCGGCACCGGTGAGGATGACGAGGTTGGGGTGGGGCATGGCAGGCTCCGAAACAGGTGCGTTGCCATCACTCTAAGCCAATTCGGGATGCCGCAGCCTACGGAGTTTCGCTCGTTCCGTAGGGCGGGTGAAACCCGGCTGTGCGGTAGTGGCGGGTTGCACCCGCCCTACTCAAGGCTCAGCCGAGTATGCGTCATGAGCGTTCGCTCATCGCCGCCAGGGCCACCGAGGCGGCGGCGGTGCGGGTTTCCACGCCGAGTTTCACGTAGACGTGTTCCAGGTGCTTGTTCACCGTCCGCGGGCTGAGGCCGAGGATGTCGCCAATATCGCGGTTGGTCTTGCCGCACGCCACCCAGCGCAGCACTTCCACTTCGCGCTCGGTGAGCTGGAAGCGTGCCGACAGGTGCGCGTGCGCCGGCGCATTGTCCAGGCTGAGGTCGACCGGTCTGGACGCGGCCCTGGCAGCCTGCAGGATGCGCGCGGTGCGCAGGTGCGAGGCGACCCGGGCGAGCACCTCGTCGGGGTTGATCGGCTTGGTCACGTAGTCGATGCCGCCGGCCTCGAAGCCCTGCACCACGTGTTCGCTGTCGGTCAGGGCGGTCATGAACAGCACCGGGATGTCGGCGCTGGCGGGATCGGCCTTGATCCGCCGACAGGTCTCGAAGCCATCCAGCCCCGGCATCATCGCATCGAGCAGGATCAGGTCGGGGCGCCGCCGCTGGATGCGCCCCAGCGCACTGCTGCCATCCAGCGCCACCAGCACCATGTAGCCCGCGTCGTCGAGGGCGTCGGAGATCAGCGCCAGGTTGTCCGGCGTGTCGTCGACGATGAGGATGATGCCGCGTTCGGCCGACAGGCTGGCAGGCAGACGTGACTCAGGCTGGTGGAGCGGCGCATTCATGTTCGGCCTCCTTCAGTTGGCGGTTGAATTCGTCGAGCTGGAAGTGCTTCACCAGGCTGCGCAGCGAGGCGGTGAAGCTGGCGCAGGCCGGGTTGCGCTGGTCGATGTCGTCCAGGCGCTGCTGGATGCCACGGATGTAGCCCAGCGCCCCCAGTTCGCGCAGTGCCTGCAGGTCGTCGCTGTCGGGCAGGGTCACGCGCTGCACGCTCGCGGGCCGCTCCTGGGTGCGATGCAGCCAGGTCAGGCCCAGCTGCTGCTGAATGCGTTCGAGCAGTTGCGGGGTGTACACCGGCTTGGCCAGGTAGTCGTTGCAGGCGGCTGCCACGCTGCGTTCGCGATCGTCGGTGAAGGCATTCGCGGAGATCACGATGATCGGCGCCTGGCACTGGGTGTTGCGCCGGATCAGGCGGCTGGTTTCCCAGCCGTCCAGCTGCGGCATGGACAGGTCCATGAGGATCAGCGCCGGATGCTCCAGGGCCACCTGGCGAATGGCTTCCTGGCCGCTGGCCGCCTGGATCACCTCGAAGCCCAGTGGCTCGAGCATGCCGGCGAGCACGCGGCGGTGCTCGAGGTGATCGTCCACCACCAGGATCAGCCGGCGCTCGCCCTGGTAGCCGATGATGTCGTGCTCCACGTGTACCACCGCCTGCGGCACGCGCACCTCGGAGAGGAACAGGCGCACCTGGAAGCGGGTGCCCTGGCCCGGCTCGCTGTCCACCGACAGCTCGCCGCCCATCAGCGCGGTGAGCATGCGGGTGATGGTCAGACCCAGGCCGACGCCATTGTCCTGGCGCATCAGGTCGCCGCGCTCGAAGGGCTGGAAGATGCGCTCGATCTGCTCCGGGGCGATGCCGACGCCGGTGTCGATGATCTCGAACGTGGCGGTCTCGCGCATGTAGCCGACGCGCAGGCGCACCTCGCCGCGCTCGGTGAAGCGCACGGCGTTGCCCAGCAGGTTGATGAGGATCTGCCGCACGCGTTTTTCGTCGCCACGTACCACCGCCGGCATGCGCCCAATGCATTCGAGGCGAAAGCGCAGGCCTTTCTCGGCGGCTTGCGGGGTGAACATGCGTTCGAGCTGATCGATGAATTCGGGGAAGGGAATCTCCGCCAGCTCCAGGTGCAGTTTGCCGGCCTCGATCTTGGCCACGTCGAGCAGGCCGTCGATCAGCGACAGCAGGTGCGAGCCGCTGCGCAGGATGGTCGCCAGGGCGTCCTGGTGCTGGCTGGGCATGGCCGTGTCGCGCTGCAGGATCTGGGTGTAGCCGAGGATGCTGTTGAGTGGCGTGCGCAGTTCATGGGACAGGCCGGTGACGTAGCGGCTCTTCGCCGCGTTGGCGGATTCGGCTGCCTCCTTGGCCTGTTGCAGGGCTTCGTCGGTCTTGCGGTGCGCTTCGATCTCCTGCATCAGCAGCAGGGTCTGGCGGTCCGACTCCTCCTGCGCCACGCGGCGGCTCTCGCGGGTCAGCACCAGCCACCAGGCGAGCATGGCGGCGAACAGCGAGAGGGTGAGGAAGGCCTTGAGGAAGGCCTGGAACAGCGTCTGGCGTACCTCCGGTTCCTGCGTCAGCAGGCTCAGCGAAACCTGGCTGTAGATCAGCGCCAGGGCGCCGAACAGCATCAGCACCAGCAGACCGAGCAGGCCGAGGTACTGGGCCAGGCGGCTGTGCAGGCGTGGGATCGATGCACGCGGGAAGACCCAGCTGACGAAGTCGTCGAGCTGGTCGGCCAGGCGCGCACGGGGTTTGCAGCGATCATCACAGCGCGCATCGAGCGAGCAGCACAGCGAGCAGATCGGTGCGCCGTAGGCCGGGCACAGCGCGGTGTCCGGCTCTTCGAAGCGGTTGTTGCACAGGCAGCACTGCACCTGGCCGGACTCGGCGTAGGGGTAGAGCAACTGTGGCTGACGCTCGCGGGCGATGTAGTAGCGGCCAGCGGTGAGCCAGGCCAGCAGCGGGGCGAGGAGGAAGGCAGAGCCCAGTGCCACGATTGGCGAGGCGGCCTGCGCCAGGGCGCCGAACAGGCCGCCGTGGGCCAGCACCGAGAGCAGCGAGGCGATCAGCATGGCGCCGACGCCCACCGGATTGATGTCGTAGAGGTGCGCGCGCTTGAACTCGATGTACTTCGGCGACAGGCCGAGCGGCTTGTTCACCACCAGGTCGGCGACCAGCGCGCCGATCCAGGCGATGGCGATGTTGGCGTAGAGGCCGAGCACTTCCTCGATTGCCTCGAACACGCCCAGCTCCATCAGCATCAGAGCGATGGCCACGTTGAACACCAGCCAGACCACGCGCCCCGGATGGCTGTGGGTGATCCGTGCGAAGAAGTTCGACCAGGCCAGCGAGCCGGCATAGGCATTGGTCAGGTTGATCTTGATCTGGCTGACGATGACGAACAGGATCATGGCGGCCAGCGCCCACTGCGGTGAGGCGAACACGTAGTTGAAGGCCACCAGGTACATCTGCGTGGGTTCGGCGGCGCGCTCCATGGGGATTTCATGCTGCAGGGCGAGAAACGCGAGGAAGGCGCCGGCGAGCATCTTCAGTGCACCGGGAATGATCCAGCCGGGGCCGGCGAGCAGCAGGGCGGTCCACCAGCGAGCACGATTGGCGCGGGTCTTTTCCGGGAGAAAACGCAGGTAGTCGACCTGTTCGCCGATCTGCGTCACCAGCGCCAGGGCCACGGTGCAGGCGGCGCCGAAGTGCAGCAGGTTGAAGCTGCCGGGTTCGCCTTCGCGCCCGGCGAAACTGGTCCAGTCCGACAGGGCATCGGGGTTCTTGGCGGCGACGAAGGCGTAGGGCAGCAGGAGCAGCAGCAGCCATACCGGCTGGCTCCACATCTGCAGGCGGCTGATCAGCGTCACGCCATAGGCCACCAGCGGGATGACGATGACCGAGCAGATGACGTAGGCCAGCGCCAGGGGAATGTTGAAGTACAGCTCCAGAGCCAGCGCCATGATCGCCGCTTCCAGGGCGAAGAACAGGAAGGTGAAGCTGGCGTAGATCAGCGAGGTGATGGTCGAGCCGATGTAGCCGAAGCCGGCACCACGGGTCAGCAGGTCCATGTCCAGGCCGTAGCGGGCCGCGTAGTAGCTGATCGGCAAGCCGGTGAGGAAGATCACCAGCGCGACCGCGAGCACGGCCCACAGGGTGTTGGTGAAGCCGTAGGACAGGGCCAGGGCGCCACCGATGGCCTCCAGCGCGAGGAACGACACGGCGCCCAGTGCAGTGTTGGCGATGCGCAGCTCCGACCACTTGCGGAATGACCTGGGCGTGAAGCGCAGGGCGTAGTCCTCCATGGTCTCGTCGGCGACCCAGGAGTTGTAGTCGCGGCGAATCTTGATGATGCGCTGGGTGCCGGTCTGCTGCACGGGCGTCGTCCTGCTGGCGTTGTCTGATAGATCGTCCCTGTCGAGCGTTCCTGCAGGAGCCGGCTTGCCGGCGATCTGCATGACCAGGAAGGACGCATCGCCCGCAAGCGGGCTCCTACAGGCAGATCCCAGCAACTTCCATGCCCCGGTTCGGCGAGCCCTCTGCCGCGCGCGCGAGCTTCTGTCTGCCTGGTTTTTCTGCGCCCAGCTTGCACCAGGCTGGCGCGCGAGGCTGTACGTCAGATGACGTATGCCGTTACGTCATGCTGCGTATACCCCGCTTGCCGGGGCAAACGCATCCTTGCTGCGAAGCCGGCGTGGTTCGGCACGAATAACCAGCACAGGAGCACGACCATGGATTCTCAACCGATTCGACTTCTTCCCCGCCGGCTGGCGCTAGGGGCTGCGGCGCTCTCGCTGCTGGCTGCCAGCCTGTTCAGCCATGTCGCCAGCGCCGAGGTCAACAGCACCGGCCTGGCCGTCACCGACAGCGAGGTCACGGTCGGCATCCTGCACTCGGCGACCGGCACCATGGCCATTTCCGAAACCGGTTCGATCCAGGCCGAGCGCCTGGCCATCGAGCAGATCAACGCCAGCGGCGGGATTCTCGGCCGGCAGATCAAGGTCATCCAGGAAGATGGGGCTTCCGACTGGCCGACCTTCGCCGAGAAGGCGCGCAAGCTGCTGGTCGGCGACAAGGTCGCGACCGTGTTCGGCTGCTGGACCTCGGCATCGCGCAAGGCCGTGCTGCCGGTGTTCGAGAAGGAAAACGGCCTGCTCTACTACCCGACCTTCTACGAGGGCCTGGAGCAGTCGAAGAATGTCATCTACACCGGCCAGGAAGCGACCCAGCAGATCCTCGCCGGCCTCGACTGGGTGGCCAAGGAGAAGGGCGCCAAGACCTTCTACCTGATCGGTTCGGACTACATCTGGCCTCGTACCTCGATGAAGATCGCGCGCAAGCACATTGAGAACGTGCTCGGCGGCAAGGTGGTCGGCGAGGAGTACTACCCGCTGGGCAATACCCAGTTCGGCTCGCTGATCAACAAGGTCAAGCTGAAGAAGCCTGACGTGGTCTTCTCCGCCGTGGTCGGTGGTTCCAACGTGGCGTTCTACAAGCAGATGAAGGCTGCCGGCGTGACCTCCGCCAAGCAGACCCTGCTGACCCTGTCGGTCACCGAGGACGAGCTGCTGGGCATCGGCGGCGAGAACATGGAGGGCTTCTACGCCTCGATGAAGTACTTCCAGAGCCTGGACAACCCGAACAACGCCGCCTTCGTCGAAGCCTTCAAGGCCAAGTACGGCAAGGACGCGGTGATCGGTGACGTGACCCAGGCCGCCTACCTCGGCCCGTGGCTGTGGAAGGCCGCGGTGGAGAAGGCCGGCAGCTTCGACATCGACAAGGTGGTCGCCGCCTCCCCGGGCATCGAGCTGGGCACCGCGCCGGAAGGCTACGTCAAGGTGCACGACAACCATCACCTGTGGAGCAAGACGCGCATCGGTGAAGTGCAGAAGGACGGCCAGTTCAAGGTGGTCTACGAGTCTGACCTGATCGAGCCGAACCCCTTCCCGGAAGGCTACCAGTAAGCAACACCCTCTCGTAGGAGCCGGCTTGCTGGCGATGAATGGATCGCCGACAAGCCGGTTCCTGCAGGCTTTTCTCTTCTCCACTGGAGACCATCGACATGGAATGGCTATCTGAATTCGGCGCCATCGCAGCCATGCAGGGTTTCAACGGCTTGTCCGTGTTCTGCGTGCTGCTGCTGATGGCTCTGGGGCTGGCGATCATCTTCGGCCAGATGGGCGTGATCAACATGGCGCATGGCGAGTTCCTCACCATCGGCGCCTACACCACGTTCGTGGTATCGACACTCACCGAGCAATACGCTCCGGCCTTCGGGCCTTACTACTTCTTCCTCGCGATCATCCTCTCGTTCTTCATCGCCGGGGCCATTGGCTGGCTGGTGGAGTGGGCGATGATCAGCAAGCTCTACCAGCGCCCGCTGGACACCCTGCTGGCCACCTGGGGCCTGTCGCTGGTGATGCAGCAGGGCTTTCGCTCGATCTTCGGCGCCCGCGAGGTCGGCGCCACGCTGCCGGAATGGCTGATGGGCTCGTGGAACCCCACCGAAACCATCGACATCCCGCGCAACGGCCTGTTCGTCATGGGCCTGACCCTGCTGCTCACCGCGCTGCTGTTTGTGATGCTGTACCGCTCGCGCTGGGGCCTGCAGGTGCGCGCCACGGTGCAGAACCGGGTGATGGCACGGGCCGTGGGCATCAACACCAGGCGCGTCGACCGCATGACCTTCGCCCTCGGCTGTGGCGTCGCCGGCGTGGCGGGCGCGGCGTTCACCACCATCGGCTCGACTGGGCCGACGGCCGGTTCGCTGTACATCGTCGACACCTTCCTGGTGGTGGTGTTCGGCGGCGCTTCCAGCCTGCTCGGCACCATCGCCTCGGCATTCAGCATTGCCCAGGCGCAGTCGCTGCTGGAGTTCTTCACCAGCGGATCGATGGCCAAGGTGCTGACCCTGTCCGCCGTGGTGCTGATCCTGATGCTGCGCCCGCAGGGGTTGTTCTCGAGCAAGGTGCGCAAATGAACCCTGGTGCTTTGGCAGGAGCCCGCTCGCGGGCGATCAGGGACCGCAGGATCGCCAGCAAGCTGGCTCCTACAGTGATTTGAGGACGCGGACATGAACAAGACACTCGACAAACTGCTCGGCGGCAAGCAGGGGGCCATCGGTCTGGCGCTGCTCGCGGCGCTGATCCTGGTGGTGTTCCCGCTGGCGCTCGATGCCTTCCGCCTGAACATGGTGGGCAAGTACCTGACCTACGCTTTCGTCGCCGTTGGCCTGGTGCTGTGCTGGGGCTATGGCGGCATCCTCAGCCTCGGCCAGGGCATCTTCTTCGGCCTCGGCGGCTACTGCATGGCGATGTTCCTCAAGCTCGAGGCGTCCGACCCGGAGAGCACCAAGATCCAGTCCACACCCGGCATCCCGGACTTCATGGACTGGAACCAGATCACCGAACTGCCGCTGCTCTGGGAGCCGTTCCACAGCCTGGGCTTCACCCTGGTCGCCGTGGTCGCGGTGCCGGTGCTGCTGGCGCTGGTGATCGGCCTGGCGATGTTCAAGCGGCGCGTCGGTGACGTGTATTTCTCCATCGTCACCCAGGCCATCGCGCTGATCCTCACCGTGCTGATCATCGGCCAGCAGGGCCTCACCGGCGGGGTCAACGGTATCACCGACCTGCGTACGCTCAAGGGCTGGGACATCCGCACCGACGAAGCCAGGCTGATCCTCTACTTCGTCAGCGCAGCGCTGCTGATCGGCTGCATCCTCATCGCCCGTTTCATCGTCGCTTCCAAGCTGGGGCGGCTGCTGCTGGCGATGCGCGACAAGGAAGAGCGGGTGCGTTTCTCCGGTTACGACGTGGCCAGCTTCAAGATCTTCGTGTTCTGCGTCGGCGCCGCCTTCGCCGGTATCGGCGGGGCGATGTTCACCTTGCAGGTGGGCTTCATGTCACCCAGCTTCGTCGGCATCGTGCCGTCGATCGAGATGGTCATCTTCGCCGCGGTCGGCGGGCGCCTGTCGCTGCTCGGCGCAGTGTACGGCGCGCTGCTGGTCAACTTCGGCAAGACCTACTTCTCCGAGAGCTTTCCCGAACTGTGGCTGTACCTGATGGGCGGGTTGTTCATCGTCGTGGTCATGTACTTCCCCAACGGTCTCGCCGGCCTGTGGGACAGCCACGGCAAGCGCTGGCTGGCACGCCTCAAACGCAAACCCCAGGCCCGGGTCGCCGCGCAACCTGCGGCCAGGAGCGTCGCTGCGAACAAACGTCCCGCCCCTGAACTGGAGACCACGCCATGAACAGCCCAGCAGGCTTCCAGGCCGCCAAGCCGGTACTCGCCATCGAGGGGCTGACCGTGTCCTTCGACGGCTTCAAGGCGGTCAACGACCTCAACCTGTATGTCGACCGCAACGAGGTGCATGTGGTGATCGGCCCCAACGGGGCCGGCAAGACCACGGTGCTCGACCTGATCTGCGGCAAGACCCGCGCCACCGCCGGCAGCATCGACTTCGACGGGCGCGAGCTGACCCGGATGCGCGAGTACGACATCGTGCGCGCCGGCGTCGGGCGCAAGTTCCAGAACCCGTCGATCTACGAGAACCTGACGGTGTTCGAGAACCTGGAGATGTCCTATCCGGCCGGGCGCAAGGTGTTCGGCGCGCTGTTCTTCAAGCGCTCGCGGGAGGTGATCGAACGGGTCGAGCAGGTGGCGCAGGAGATCATGCTCGGCGAACACCTGCACCGCCAGGCCGACCTGCTTTCCCACGGGCAGAAGCAGTGGCTGGAGATCGGCATGCTGCTGATGCAGGACCCGCAGCTGCTGATGCTCGACGAGCCAGTGGCCGGCATGAGCGTGAGCGAACGGGTGGCGACGGCCGAGTTGCTCAACCGTATCAGCCAGGGGCGCTCGGTGCTGGTCATCGAGCACGACATGGAGTTCGTCAAGAGCATCGCCCACCGCGTCACGGTGCTGCACCAGGGCAAGGTGCTGGCCGAGGGCAGCATGGAGGCGGTGCAGAGCAATCCCAAGGTCATCGAGGTGTACCTGGGGCATTGATCCCGGTCGCGTATCTGTAGCCCGGATGCAATCCGGGGGCATGTCCAGCAAGGAGTCATTTATGTTCCAGATCAGCAACCTCGCCTCGGGCTATGGCCAGAGCCAGATCCTCCATGAGCTCAACCTCGACGTGGCGAAGAAGGAAATCGTCGCGGTGATGGGCCGCAACGGCATGGGCAAGACCACCCTGTTCAAGAGCCTGATGGGCATCCTGCCGCAATGGGGCGGGCAGATCCGCGTCGATGGCAAGGACCTGTCGCAGCTGGAAACCCACCAGCGGGTGGAAAGTGGCATCGCCTACGTGCCGCAGGGGCGGATGATCTTCTCGCACATGACCGTGCTGGAGAACATCCAGACCGGCCTGCCGGCCTCCGCCGGCGGCAAGGTACCGGATGACCTCTATGCGCTGTTCCCGGTGCTGCATGACATGCGCCACCGCAAGGGCGGCAACCTGTCCGGTGGCCAGCAGCAACAGCTGGCCATCGCCCGGGCGCTGGCGACCAATCCCAAGGTGCTGCTGCTCGACGAGCCGACCGAGGGCATCCAGCCGTCGATCATCAAGGACATCGCCCGCAGCCTGAAGGAGATCCGCAACATGCGTGATCTGACCATCGTCGTCTCCGAACAGGTGCTGTCGTTCACCATGGAAATCGCCGACCGCTTCCTGGTCATCGAGAAGGGCAAGTTCGTGGTCGAGGAGAGCCGCGACCAGGTCGACGAGGCGAGCATCAGTCGTTATCTGTCGGTGTGACTTCCTTGCCCTCTCCCTAACCCTCTCCCGCAAGTGGGAGAGGGGACTGTTCGGTGGTGTGCCATTTCGCACCGCGTGCTGCTCCCCTCTCCCATTCATGGGAGAGGGGTTGGGGGAGAGGGTAGTGGTTCCCGCTTTACGGTCACTGTGTTCTCCATGCAGTGGCCGCTTTTTCGCGTCCGCGAAAAATGCCTGCAGGCCACGTAAGGCCGGCGTTCCGGGCATACGTCATCCAACGTATTTGCCGATTTCCCCGCGCGCTTGAGACTGGCTGCGTACCCGGCACACAGCGGCCGGCATTCCTCACAGGTCCCATGGAGCTATGTCATGACCGATACCCTGATCAAGGTCGACCTCAACCAGGCCGCCACCGAGAACGAGCAAGTCCACAACCGCTGGCACCCGGACATCCCGATGGCCTGCTGGGTCAATCCGGGCGATGACTTCATCCTCGAGACCTACGACTGGACCGGCGGCGCGATCAAGAACGATGACGATGCCTCGGACGTGCGCGACGTCGACCTCTCCACCGTGCACTACCTGTCCGGTCCGGTGGGCGTGAAAGGGGCCGAGCCGGGCGATCTGCTGATCGTCGAACTGCTCGACATCGGCGCCAAGCAGGACATGCTCTGGGGCTTCAACGGTTTCTTCTCGCAGAGCAATGGCGGCGGCTTCCTCACCGATCACTTCCCGGCGGCGCAGAAGTCGATCTGGGACTTCGAGGGCATGTTCACCAAGAGCCGGCACATCCCCGGCGTGCGCTTCGCCGGCCTGATCCACCCCGGCCTGATCGGCTGCCTGCCGGACCACAAGATGCTCGCCGACTGGAACAAACGCGAGCAGGCGCTGATCGACACCAACCCGACCCGCGTACCGCCGCTGGCCAACCCGCCGTTCGCCACCACCGCGCACATGGGCAAGCTCAAGGGCGATGCCCGCGACATGGCCGCCGCCACCGGCGCGCGCACCGTGCCGCCACGCGAGCATGGCGGCAACTGCGACATCAAGGACCTGTCGCGCGGTTCGAAGATCTTCTTCCCGGTCTACGTCGACGGCGCCGGCCTGTCGGTCGGTGACCTGCACTTCAGCCAGGGCGATGGCGAGATCACCTTCTGCGGCGCCATCGAGATGGCCGGCTGGGTGCACATGAAGGTCGAGCTGATCAAGGGCGGCATGGCCAAGTACGGCATCAAGAACCCGATCTTCAAACCCAGTCCGATCGTGCCCACCTACAACAACTTCCTGATCTTCGAAGGCATCTCGGTGGACGACGACGGCAAGCAGCACTACCTCGACGTCAATCTGGCCTACAAGCAGGCCTGCCTGAATGCCATCAACTACCTGAAGAAGTTCGGCTACAGCGGCGCGCAGGGTTACTCGCTGCTGGGCTCGGCACCGGTGCAGGGGCATATCAGCGGGGTGGTCGACATCCCCAACGCCTGCGCCACGCTGTGGTTGCCGACCGACATCTTCGAGTTCGACATCAACCCCAGCGCCAGCGGCCCGACCCGGTTCCTCGACGGCAGCATCGACATGCCCATCGCCTACGACAAGTGATGTCACTCCCCCTCTCCTGCATGCGGGGGAGGGGCCCTGGTCTTTCGAGGAATGCCGTCATGCCCATCTACGAATACGACTGCCCGCACTGCGGCGACTTCACCGTGCTGCGGCCAATGGCCGAGCGCGACCAGGCCTGCGCCTGCCCGTACTGCGACACCGCCAGCGAGCGGGTGATCCTCAGCGCGCCGGGCCTGGCGACCCTGCCGGGCAGCCAGCGCCGCGCCCATGAAAGCAACGAGCGCAGCGCCAACGCGCCGATGAATCTCGACGAGTACAAGGCCAGTCGCAAGCATCCGGCCGGCTGCAGCTGCTGCGGCCCGAGCAAGCCGGTGCAGCGCACCAAGGCCAACCCGCACGGCCTCAAGGCCAGCCCATCGGCACGGCCGTGGATGATCAGCCACTGACGGCCGGACGTTCCCGTAGGAGCGGCTTCAGCCGCGAAGAACGACCACTCGAAGAAAATTCGCGGCTGAAGCCGCTCCTGCGAAGTACATCGTAAACGGAGGTTTTCCATGCGCCACGGCGATATTTCCAGCAGCCCCGATACCGTCGGCGTTGCTGTCGTCAACTACAAGATGCCGCGTCTGCACAGCAAGGCCGAGGTGCTCGACAACGCGCGCAAGATCGCCGAGATGATCAAGGGCATGAAGCTCGGCCTGCCCGGCATGGACCTGGTGGTGTTCCCCGAGTACAGCACCATGGGCATCATGTACGACAGGGACGAGATGATGGCCACCGCCGCCGCCATCCCCGGCGAGGAGACCGCGATCTTCTCCGCCGCCTGCCGCGAGGCGAAAACCTGGGGCATCTTCTCGCTCACCGGCGAGCGCCACGAAGAGCATCCGCACAAGGCGCCCTACAACACCCTCGTCCTGATCGATGACCAGGGCGAGATCGTGCAGAAGTACCGCAAGTGCATTCCCTGGTGCCCCATCGAGGGCTGGTATCCGGGCGACCGCACCTATGTCTCCACTGGCCCCAAGGGCATGAAGATCAGCCTGATCATCTGCGATGACGGCAACTACCCGGAAATCTGGCGCGACTGCGCGATGAAGGGCGCCGAGCTGATCGTGCGCTGCCAGGGCTACATGTACCCGGCCAAGGAGCAGCAGGTGCTGATGGCCAAGACCATGGCCTGGGCCAACAACTGCTATGTGGCGGTGGCCAACGCCAGCGGCTTCGACGGTGTGTACAGCTACTTCGGCCACTCCGCGTTGATCGGTTTCGACGGGCGCACCCTGGGCGAGTGCGGCGAAGAGGAAATGGGCATCCAGTACGCCCAGCTGTCGGTGTCGCAGATCCGCGATGCACGGGCCAACGACCAGTCGCAGAACCACCTGTTCAAGCTGCTGCACCGTGGCTACACCGGCGTCTACAACTCCGGGGATGGCGACAAGGGCGTGGCCGACTGCCCGTTCGAGTTCTACCGCACCTGGGTGCTGGACGCGCAGAAGGCCCAGGAGGATGTGGAGAAAATGACCCGCTCGACCATCGGCGTGGCCGACTGCCCGGTGGCAGAGCTGCCGCATCCGGGCAAGGAACGCACTGCTGGCTGATCGCCCGCAGGAGCCGGCTTGCCGGCGATGCCTTTGTCTCTATGGAATAAACGGGATGCCCTTCGCCAACGACCTGATCGACAGCAACCGCGAACGTCTGGATGAACAGGGCGTTGCTCGCCTGCAGTCGCGTTTCCTCTTCGAGCCGGCGGCGGTCATGGCGTTGCTGCGTTCACGCATCGTCGGCCAGGACGCCGTGCTGGCGCAGGTCGAGGCCATGCTCAAGGTGGTCAAGGTCGATATCGGTGAGCGTGAGCGGCCTTTGGCGGTCAACCTGTTCATGGGCCCGACCGGTGTCGGCAAGACCGAGATCGTGCGCCTGCTGGCCCAGGCCATTCACGGCCGCGCCGACGCGATGTGCCGCATCGACATGCACACCCTGGCCCAGGAGCATTACGCTGCGGCGCTGACCGGCGCGCCACCGGGATACGTCGGCAGCAAGGAGGGCACCACGCTGTTCGATGGCGAAGCCATCGCCGGCAGTTTCGGGCGACCCGGTATCGTGCTGTTCGACGAACTGGAGAAGGCCAGCCCGGAAGTGCTGCGCAGCCTGCTCGGCATTCTCGAACATGGCCGGCTGACCCTGACGGCCGGCAGCCGCACCCTGGATTTCCGCAACAGCCTGATCTTCATGACCAGCAATGTCGGGGCGCAGCAGGCGCAGCGCTACCGTGAGCGCTTCGGTCGTGGCTGGCGGCGCTGGCTGGGCCTGGCACCGAAGGGGGAGGCGGCGCTGCTGGAGCAGGTGCTGCACGAGCGTTTCGAACCGGAATGGCTCAACCGTATCGACCGCATCCTGGTGTTCGAGCGGGTCGACGAGCGCTGGCTGGACGCCTTGCTGGAGATCGAACTGGACAAGCTGGGCCAGCGCCTCGCGCGCCAGGGACGTTCGCTGCATCTGGAACCGAGCGCCCGCTCCTGGTTGTGCCGTGAGCACGATGTACGTTTCGGCGCCCGCGCCCTGGCGCGTCGAATACGTACCGAGCTGGAGCCGGCGCTGGCCGAGTACCTGCTGCTTGCGCCTGGTAGCCGCCAGTTGTGGTGCCGGTGCAGTCTGGCTGGGTTGCAGGTGAGTGAGCTGGAGCGCTAGCTGGTCCAAGCGTTCTCACTCTTTGGTAGTGGAGGCACGCGTTCGCTCTGCGCATGAGGGATACTGCGCGCGCAAGGCGCGGCGATCTCCAGTTTGGGTCGTAGCTGCCGATAGCATCCGCAGGTCCACTACCGGGAGAGAGCTGGTGAATATCACCATTACGCGTTTGATGTGGGGCAGTGCGCTGTTCATCCTGTTGACTGCACTGGGCCTGGCGGTCTGGATGAGCCGAGCCATCGATGCACTGGAAGTGGGCGAGGCGTATGCCGCGCAGCTGACCGAGGCGCGCGAGAGTACCCAGGAACTGCGTTACAACCTGGCCCAGGTGCAGCAGTTCTACACCGACGCCAGCCTGACCCAGGAAGACGAGCCGGCAGGCGAAGCCGCCGAGCATTACCGCAAGGCCAAGGCGCTGCTGGAAAAACTTCGCACTCTGCTGCCGGACTATGCCAGCCAGCTGAGCGCCCTGATCGAGCCGATCGATCAGCTCGATGACACCGGCAAACGTATGTACCAGGCTTACAGCAAGCAGGGCAAAGAGGCTGGCGATCAGGTAATGGAAGCCTTCGATGCGCAGTCGGCCACGGTCATCGCTCGTTTCAACGAATTACAACAGCCGCTGGGTGAGGAGTTCGACCGCGTTCATCAGAGCAACACCGATTACCTCGACGAAATGCACAGCGTCACCCTGGGTGCGCTGATGCTAATTGTGGCGGTGATCTTTGCAGCACTGATGCTGATCAATCGTCGCGTGCTACCGCCGATTCGCCGTCTCAGCTATACCCTGGAGGGGCTGGCTTCCGGCTCCGGCGATCTGACTCGGGTGATCCAGCGTGAGAATGATGACGAAATCGGCGCGGTGGTCGATGCCTTCAACCAGTTCAGCCGCAACCTGCGTGAGCAGATCGCCACTGTGGGCGAGGTGGCTGGCACCTTGGAACATTCTTCCGGGCAACTGATCAGTGATGCCCAAGCCTCCGAGCGCAGCGCCGAGGTGCTGCGCAGCGAGATCGATCAGGTAGTCACCGCTGTGCACCAGATGTCCGTTACCGTGCAGGGCGTGGCCGAGCATGCGCGTGGCAGTTCCGAGCAGACCGCCGAGGCTGATCGCGAAGTGCGCGCGGCCCTCAAGGTGATCGACAGCACCATTAGCGATATACGCCAACTGGCGGGTGAGGTGGGCAGCGCAGCGCGGGTGATCGGTGAGCTGGAAACCCACGCTCAGGAAATCGGCGGCGTGCTGGAAGTTATCCGTACCATTGCCGAACAGACCAACCTGCTGGCACTCAATGCTGCCATCGAGGCAGCGCGGGCCGGCGAACAGGGGCGCGGATTTGCTGTGGTGGCCGACGAGGTGCGCACTTTGGCCAGTCGCACCCAGGCCTCCACCGAGGAAATCAACAGCATGATCCAGCGTTTGCAGACCGCCTCACGTGAAGCGGTTGAGGTCATGCATTCCAGCCAGAAACATGCCGAAAACGGCGTGACGCAGGCGGAAACCGCAGGCAAGGCGCTGGGCAGCATTGGCGGGCTGGTCGAGACGGTTTCGCGCAGCAGCCTGCAGATCGCCGAGGCGGCACGTGAGCAGTCGCAGGTCAGCGACGAGATCAACCAGCGTGTGGCCAATCTGGGCGAGGAGGCGGCGCGTAGCGTGGGGCTGGCGGAAAATACCTTGCAGCGCGGGCGCCATGCTGGGGAAAACTCACAGCGCTTGCACGGCATTGTTGGCCGTTTCCGCTACTAGGATATGGATGAAACGAGCCTGCGTGCGGCGAGGCTGCGTTGAAACGGGCTGGTACGCCAGCCCAGTTGCAGAGCCGAGCAGAACGTGTGCCCTGCAGCAGAAAGACGGCCCGCAAAGCGGGCCGTCTTTCTATCAGTGATGCTCGCGGGTGGCGCGGAATTTGACCTCCGGCCAACGCTCTTCCATCAGGCTGAGGTTGACGCGGGTCGGGGCCAGGTAGGTGAGGTGGCCGCCGCCGTCGACGGCGAGGTTCTCGTAGGCCTTGTCCTTGAACTCCTTGAGCTTCTTCTCGTCGCTGCATTCGATCCAGCGGGCGGACCAGACGTTGATCGCCTCGTACGCGCATTCCACCTTGTATTCCTCTTTCAGGCGGCTGGCGACCACGTCGAACTGCAGCACACCGACCGCACCGAGGATGATGTCGTTGTTGCGCTCGGGGAAGAACACCTGGGTCGCGCCTTCCTCGGCCAGTTCCTGCAGGCCCTGACGCAGCTGCTTGGATTTCAGCGGGTCCTTCAGGCGTACGCGGCGGAACAGTTCCGGGGCGAAGTGCGGGATACCGGTGAAGCCGAGGTTCTCGCCTTCGGTGAAGGTGTCGCCGATCTGGATGGTGCCGTGGTTGTGCAGGCCGATGATGTCGCCGGCGTAGGCCTCTTCCAGGTGCTCACGCTCGCTGGAGAAGAAGGTCAGCGCATCGCCGACGCGCACGTCCTTGCCCAGGCGGGCGTGGCGCATCTTCATGCCCTGGGTGTACTTGCCCGAGCAGATGCGCATGAAGGCGATGCGGTCGCGGTGTTTCGGGTCCATGTTCGCCTGGATCTTGAACACGAAGCCGGAGAACTTCTCCTCGGTCGGCTCCACGCTGCGCTCGTTGGCCACGCGTGCCAGCGGGCGCGGGGCCCAGTCGACCACGGCGTCGAGCACATGGTCGACACCGAAGTTGCCCAGTGCGGTGCCGAAGAATACCGGGGTCATCGCGCCCTTGAGGAAGGCCTCGGGGTCGAACTCGTGGCAGGCACCCTGGACCAGCTCCAGCTCTTCGACGAAGCGCTCGTACATGTCGCCGAGGTGCGCGCGCGCCTCGTCGGAGTCGAGGCTCCGGATGATCTTGGCTTCGGTGCGCTCGTGGCCGTGACCGGGGGTGTAGACGATGATGTAGTCGCCGGTCAGGTGGTAGACGCCCTTGAAGTCCTTGTAGCAGCCGATCGGCCAGGTGATCGGCGCGGCCTTGATGTTGAGGACTGCCTCGATCTCGTCGAGCAGCTCGATGGGGTCGCGGATGTCGCGGTCGAGTTTGTTGATGAAGCTGACGATGGGGGTGTCGCGCAGGCGGCAGACATCCATCAGGGCGATGGTCCGCGGCTCGACGCCCTTGCCGCCGTCGAGCACCATCAGCGCCGAGTCCACCGCGGTCAGGGTGCGGTAGGTGTCTTCGGAGAAGTCTTCGTGGCCGGGGGTGTCGAGCAGGTTGATCATGTGCTCGCGGTAGGGGAACTGCATCACCGAGGTGGTGATGGAGATGCCGCGCTGCTTCTCCATCTCCATCCAGTCGGACGTGGCATGGCGGTCGGACTTGCGCGACTTCACGGTCCCTGCGACTTCGATGGCCTTGCCCATCAGCAGCAGTTTCTCGGTGATGGTGGTCTTACCGGCGTCCGGGTGGGAAATGATGGCGAACGTACGGCGCTTGGCGACTTCGGCGGCCTGGGTGGTCATGAATGCGTGCCTGGATGGAATCGTTGAGGGCGCCTTGGCGCCCGGAAAACTGGCGATTATACCGATAACTGCAGGCTCTGGCCGAGGGGCGGCCATCGGGTTTCAGGTGCGCTGGCCGGGCAGGAGAGTCGCGCAGGCTGCGAATGCGTAAAAATCGCGTAAATAAATGGTTATGAAAATTATTCCCATATAGAGTAGCCGCCCGTCGCAAAGGGTCAGGGTAGGGGTGGCGCCGTCGTGTTCAAGAAAATCATCTTCCAGTTGCATTGGTTCTTCGGCATCAGCGCCGGCCTGGTGCTGGCCGTCATGGGCATCACCGGCGCGCTCTACAGTTTCGAGGGCGAGATCACCCGGGCGCTCAATGCCGAGCGCTGGCAGATCGAACCGAGCGAGCAGGGCCACCTTGCGCCGCGCGAACTGGTGTCACGGATCGAGGCCGCGACCGCTGATCGCGTCACCGGCTTGTGGGTCGATACCCGGCATGACGGGCCCGGCATGGCCTTTCTCGCGCCGC
>CEUI01063564.1_pt1 | contig 18556 bp, 33 predicted proteins | sample 531411 | NCBI WGS metagenome assembly CEUI01 (sample SAMEA2622841, study PRJEB7988) | marine metagenome | isolation source: saline water (ENVO:00002010), including
TTCTTCTCTTAATCCTATTTCTTGTTCTTCTGGAGTATTAGCAACTTGCATTTCTTGCTGTTGCTGTTGTTGCATTTCAAATTCTCTAACTAAATCTCTACCACCCTGAGCAGCCTGAAAAACTTCAGAGATACTCCCAGGATACCCTGATCTTCTAACGTTATCCAATAATTCTCTTCTACGAGCGTTTGTTAGCATTCTTTTTAGCTATATCTTTTTTAATTTTACTATCTTCTCTTTTTACCTGATTTGCATCTCTAGTAATATTTTCTGTTGCCATATTACCTCTACGCTTTTCTTCTAATTCTTGTTCCCTTAAATCTAAATCTCTTTGTTTAAATTCAAAGTCTTGCATCATTTTTTGTAAGTTAAGTTCAGAAGCTTCAACATCTTTTTTAGATTCTGCGTTTATTAAAGCAATCTCAATATCTTTTTGTCTGTCTTTTTCTTTTTCAATATTTTCAACTTCTTGCTTCATTTGCTCTGCTTCTAACTGTTGCTGTTGCATTTCTTGTTGAGCTTGTTGCTGAGCTTGTTCTAATTCTTGTTGAGCTTTATCAGCAGCTTTTAAATTTTTCTTAATTTGTTGGAAACTATCTGAATCTAACATTTCAGCTAAGTCTCCTGGTTTTGCACCGTTTTGAATCATAGCTTGTGTTAATCCTTTAATATTTTGTAGCTTCTCTTGATCTTTTCCTGCATCAGAAACAAATATACCATAGTTAGTTTCTAAATGCTCTAAACTATCTAGATCCAAAAAGTCTGTTGTACCATCAGGCATTACATACATGCTTTTCTTACCTGTTAACCATGCTTCTTTAGAATAGTCTAATAATGCTTGAAAATCTCTTTGTTCCATTCTTTCAAACTTTCTAAATAAATCTTCTGTAATGTGTGATGATTGTAATATAGCTTGTTGTGAAGACGCTTTACCTTCATATGCTCCAATTTCACCCTGTCTTTGTCTACTTACTCCAGATATTTTTTCCCATTCTACTAAAATAGATTCTAATAATGTAATATATTGCTGAATAGTTTTAATAGACATGTCTAATACAGATTGATGCTGAGGATTTAGTTGTATCCCTTCTTTATTATAATCTACCCAAGCAATACCTGTACCTTCTACATAATACATAAATTTATCCATGTCCCACTTCTTTGGAATCATGTTAATATCAAACTGTGCAATAATATCTTTACTTCTAGCTATTGCAAGTTCTAATCTATATTTATAAATATTGTAATTTAACTGATAAGGTATTCCAAGTCTAACTAAAGAAATATTTTGAGAATTTATATCTGAGTATCTTCTACCATTAATAGGTAATTTACATTTAGATGGGTTATCTATAGATATTCTTTGATTAGCAATAGGATTTATATTAATATAAAATCTACCATCAATTCTTGTTCCTTCCCACACTTCATTTACCCATCTCCAATCTAATTTAGCTCCAGCTTCTCTCATTTCTGCTGGCATTCTATATCCGTCTTCTACTTCTTGTACTTCAGCCATTCCTGTTTCTGGATCTTCATAGGTTAAAAACCCTATTCTTTTTCTAGACTTCCAGTATACATTTATAACTTCAATTAATCTATTTCTAAAAGCGTTAACATCTCTATTACCAGAATTAGCATATAAAAAAGAAATATCAGTTTCCGAATGTCTAGGTTCTTCTAATTCTAAAATCTGTTGTTCTGATAAACTATCATAATAAGCATCAATTACACTAGATGCGTGTACATATTTTCTTACTAAAGCCCAATCTCCATCTTCTACAAATTCTAAGTCTGGATCAAGATCATAATCTACATCTAAAGGGTTTAATATTTCATAAAAAGGTTCTCTATTTCTTACACCTCTGTGTGTGTAGCATTCTCCTGTAACTAAATAGTGAAACCAAGCTTTTTGTATCTTATCATATACTTCTTGTTCTTGCATTATGTAGTTTAAAGATTGTTGACCTAATACAGCTCTTTGATCTACATATGTACTATCAAACATTGATGCAATATGCTCTGGCAATTGCACTTCTTGATTAGGATCTTGTCCCATATCTTCTCCTTGCTCTTGAACAGCCTGCATAAAATGCTGTTGTAAATTTTTAAATATTAATTCTGCTTTAGCATTTTCTTTAACTGTAATACTATCAGAATTTTGTACTGTAACAGTATAATTGAGAGGTCTTTTAGATTTTTCCCCTAGAAGAAGGTCAATTATGGGTTTGATAATAGGGTAATTACGCATTTCAGAAGGAAAATTCTTACGAGCTTTGCCATAAGGTTTTAGTACGTAATTATAATCAGCCTCATCAATTACACCGTTATAGTAATCATATAATATTTTTAATTCGTCTTTTTTGTGTGAGTGGCTAGTCCCTGAATTAGACAGATTTATAAATGCTTCTACACATTCTTCACCCCACTTTTTATTTTTCTTAGTGATCGAGAGTTTTTGTCTCGGTATTTTATCGTATCCCATAATCTACAAATTTACAAAAATAATAAGCCAGTATTTACTTAAATAGGTATTTTAACTCTTATTTTATATATATAACACTATAAATAATCACATATATCGTATAAGCTATATTTTAAAGTAAGTTCTTCTCCTTGCTCTATTTTTCTTAATGTTTTTAATTTTTTATAATCTGAATCTTCATCATCTTCTATTAATTCACAGTTAGCATTCTCAGAGTGGTTTATAAAACCTCCTAATGGTGTCCTAATATAATTGTGTTGAAAGTTTGGATCATAAACATGACTTATACCTATAACTACCTCTCCCGGAATATCTTCTTGTGCTAGAATCCCTGCTCCATGAATATCTGACGGACCTATTGCTAAGTATTCTGGTAGAGGGTTATAAGGTTCTTTATCTTTACATTTATTCATATTAATAATAATTTTGATCAAACCATTTATCCGTGGCTCTATCTTCTAGTATATCTTTAACCTCTGCATTGTATAATTCTCTAGTATGATACATACCAATCATAAACGCCATTACACGGTCAAAGTTACCCTGATGATTAAATTTAATTAACTCAGTTAATAAAGCTGGATCATAAATTTTATGCAAATTTAGTAATTGTTTTCCAGATTCATCAGTACTTCTTACAGTATTTAGCCAATCTCTTATATATATCTCACCTTGACGCTTCCTTGCTTCAGTCATATGCATCCCATATTGACGTTTTACTGTTCTACTTCTAAGTTCTTTTTTATCTAACATCTCAAACTCTTCTTGTAGTTTGTGTAACTTCCTATATCTTTTAGCGTAGGCTATAACCTCACCACGATCATTCTCAAATCCTATTTTACACCCATAATAATCAGCTAATAAAAATAAATTCCTATTATAATCATCTTGTGTCTTAGGTCTCCCTACATATGAGGCTACAATAAGATCATCAGGTCTTGATAAATTATTAGGACGTTTTAATACATATGCTGCACCCAAAGATGTACTATCTGCAGATTGATTTTGCCCATAAGGGTCATGACAAATTACATATAAATTATGAGGAACTTGTTGCTTTTCATTTTTATATGGAGCTTCGTATATTACTACAGCTCCTGTTTTATCATCATCTTTTCTATGTGGAAACTTTGTAATTTGTTTTAAATCTCCATCAACAGTAAACTTAACTTCTCCATTTTTATCATGATACAACTTACCTACAGTACCAATGCTTTGTAAACCCCTTGCTTTAACAATATTATACTGTTCTTGCAAAGAAGCTATATCAAATAAATTAGAAGTAATCTGTAGAGTAGCTTCTTGAGGAGAAAAAGGGTGCTCCGCTATATATTGGTCTAATGATTTTGCGTCCGCAGCACCCTTCTTTTTTTCCCTCATTTCTGTTTCATATTCTATAGCTTTTTCTTCTAAAGAATTACCTTGATCATCTATAAATCCATCTAAATTAGTTTGTATTGGAATAAAATACCCACATGTAGTTCCCATAGCCCCTTCATCCCATGTATTTTCATAACTCATACAATCATATGCATCAGGATTGTAAAATATTTCTTCCATTGCTTCAAAATCCGCTCCTTCTGTACCACCCGTACCAAAAGCTACCATCATTCCTAAAGTTTTACTACCTTGACGCATTGTAGGCATTGTTACCTCCCATGCTTTTAATAATCCTGGAAATGATCCTGCTTCTTCAAAAAATACTAGCTCACCTGCTTTACCCCTTACTTTATCTGGGTTATCTTTTAAGCTTACACCTAGTATTTGAGACTTCATCCCCATTTCAATTTCTAATCCATTTACTTTTTTCTTATACCCAGACATTTTATGCATTTCCCTATCTTTTAATCTAGGTTGCGCCCATGCTGTATGGTCATCTATAAAAGATAAGAACTCCCAAGCTTTAGATAAAAGACCATCCCCAATTAAGTATTCTTTTTGTGCTGCAAATACAAAGTTTTTAGAATTTTTTACAAAAAAGTAGTTTCTAGCTAACATAGATCCAGCTTTATAGGAATATCCTTTACGTCTTGCTTTTAAAACAATCATATGTTTATTTTCTGCTCTAGCTTTATCTATTTCAGTAAAATATTTATGATCTCCATCATAAAATCTAGGGAATGTTCTCTCACGTTTAGCTTGTGTAGTACCGTCTGGTAATTCTTCATCTACAGCTCTATCAATAGGACAATAATTTAAATAAAAATAGTGAAATCCAGTTATTTCTAGTTCATCAATTTTATATCCATATAAACACCTTCTACGCTCTTCATCCCAAAACTCATAATACTCTCTTGTACCAGGTAAGGTATTAGTATAGCTTCCAGTATTAAGAAACTGTAAAGCAGCAGGTCTTAATCTATCTATATTCTTAAATCTTGGCATTTATTTTTAATCTTAACTAACTCTGCACATTTTTCATACTCTTCTGTACTTGTAAAATGCTCAATAACCATATCTATTATATCATCAGTCCTACCATCCTCTATTATTGGGTCAAATGGTAAAGGAAAAATATCTATTGTATCTTCTTCCAATTCATAATAAATATCATCTAAAGTTTTACGTTTAGTTATAAGATCATAAGCATTATTCATTGCTCGCTCATAAAGCTCTAAGTCTTCTAAAAAATCCATTACATACTATATTTATTTACTTCAATTCCACCTCTATTTGTGTTAGCGGCTTGTTCTTCTTTTTTTACTATTTCTTCTAATCTTGTTAATCCATCTATTACTTTACCCATATTAGATAGATTAGCTATTAAATCTTTTGCATGAAATATAGGTTTACCATGGTCATCCATTAAATGTAAGTCTACATCTCTAAAATACTTTTCTAATTTAACTATAGATTCTCTAGCTGCTTTTAACAATCGTACAGCTGAAGTTTCTAGTAATTTTTCGTATTTTGCACATCCAGCTAAAACCTTTGCTGAAGGTTTCCACTTTTTATTTTCTCCAAATATACTATTTTTTACTTCAATACTACGTTGCTCTTTTTCATAAACTGCAAAAGGACTTTTATGATCTTCCATAAAATATATAAATCCTAACTCTTGTGCATTTAAGTCTTTAAACTCTAATATTGTTTTAGCATAAGAACTTGGTACAGCTTTATTATCTTTAATATGTATTAAATCATTACTTAGGGCCATATAGCTTTCTTTCAGTTTTTGTTAATTCATTTCTAATCATAGATTTTTTAAATTCTAAGTCTTCTGTCTTCCCCATAGTAGTATAATAAGGAATAATATTTTTATGCACTAAATAAATATCTACTTTAATTTTATAATCTTTACCATACAAATGTTCTAAGATTTTTATTCTATGATTGCCATCATATAACTCATATCCATATTTACTTTGTACTACTTTTGGATTTACTTTTAATCCGTGTCTTTTTATACTATCATACAACTCTTGCCAAGTACTTACTTTATACGGTGCACGTATATTATCTAATAATAAGTCTTTCATTGGTATATCAGCAAACCTATTTGTTTCTTGCTCTGTACCATTTTTTAAATCTTTAATTTTAATATATTTTTCTTCATAATAAAAATGATTTGTACAATAACAATGTCCTTTTAATAGCTCACAACATTTTAAAAAGAACCTAACTAGTGCTGCTCTTATTTTATACTTTAACTTTTTCACTCTTTTTTTCTTTTTCTTTTTCTTCTTTAATTTGTTTTAAAGTTTCAGTAATAGTAGGGAATTGCATACAATACTTATATAATACCTTTTCATCATCATTATGTTTTTTCTTAGTTTCATAAATCAAAACATATTTAAGAAGAGCTGTTTCATGATTTTTTAATTGTTCTTCTTGATTTCGTATTACCATATAAGCATCATAATCAATCTTTTTTGGAATACCGTTTAAATAAACTTTCTTTTTGATTTTCTTTTTATTTTTGATCATTATCTTTTTTATTTTTTAACTCAGTTAAGTATTTAACTCTTTTTGGATTTACAGAGAATTTACCAAAGTATGGGAGACGTATAGTATCAAAATTCCCCTCTTTAATTATTTCAGAAACATACTTAAATTGATGTGATACTATTTTATTAATAGTTTGTAAAGGCATATTATACTTATTTGCTAAATAATGAATAATTTCTTTTTTATTCTTCTTCATTAGGTATATCTTCTTGCTTTGCCCACCTTTCTGGTTTATCAGGACAAGTGGTTGTTTTCCATTTAGCTTTATGTTGAATCATACACCCACATAATCCACACCTCATAAATTTTTCTTTTAAATGTGGACACGCTTTACATGCATCTAATCTATCTGCATAATCTTCTGGACTTACATTAGGTGCACCTTGTTTTACATATTCTACAAGTTCTTTACTAAAACCTTTAACCATTTGAAATAATGTTGGAGGTTTTTGATAAAGATCGCTCTCTTTACTTATATCATGGTTATTATCTGTCATTCTTGTATTCTTAAAGTTAATAAAGTTCCATAAGGATCTTGCAATATTACTATTTCGTACTCTCCAATACTAAAATAAGAAGGTACTATATAGTTATACATATCATCTATTTTCATCTTTTTATTATTATTTCTACACTATCTGTTTCTGGATTTAAAAAAGGATTAAGTTTATAGTTATTATCTTTTTTTCTTATTGCTCCTTTATCTTTAAATCTTTTAATATAATTATTTAAAGTGTTGTAGTCTTTAATACCTACTATTCTTGACACTTCTTTTTTATTTTTAACACTACAAAAATTAACTTCTTCAGTTATATTTTGAATATCTATAAACGCAGAAAGTATTTGAACTTCTTTATCTGTTAAATTAAATATACCATTCCATAACTGAATATATTTTATTGTGCTATCTATTTTAACTGTTATTTTTCTTTTCATAATATTCTAATTATTTTTTTAATTCTATTTTTGCTATTCCACCGTTAATATTAATCACAGAAGTTTTAGATTGCCTATTAAATTCTCCTACATGTTTTTCTATATCTTCTCTTGTACACAAATAAGACAAAAAAACTTGCAGTTCTTTTATAGCAATATCTAAATTACCTTTTACTTCTAAAGATTTTTCTGCTGCTTCTAGTAAAGTATGGTAATCATCTAAAGATATACTAACAGTGCCTTTTACCACTTACCTAATAATTGGTGTTCAGAAATCATTATATATTGTGTATCATCAAGATCTACAATCATAGCTTCTGATCTAGGATCTACCATAACAGTATCACCTACTTTAGCAAAATGACATTGTGGTCCTGCAGCAAGAACTTCTAATACATTAGTATTTAAACTTTTTGCAGTTTTTTCATCTAAAATAATTCCAGAATCTGTTTTTAATTTACTTGGGTCAGGCAGGACAACCCACGATCCATTTGGTTTAAATTTCATAATCTATATATTTTTTTGACAAATATATAAATTATTTTTTTATACTTCCAAATATTTTTTAAGAAAAGTTTTAAGACAGGGTTAAGAACTAGATATAGTTTTCCCCCTTGGAGATTTTAATTTCAAGTTTGGATTTCACTTTAGCAGTGCTCCTTTTACGGGACCCAAGGATACTAAAACTGATGTTAATTCACCGCACTTACCTGTGTGCTAATTGTACCCTAACTAAAGTTTATACACTAACTCTTTTTGCAACTACCGGAGAAAACTCTAACCCTATTTGGGTCTACAATCCGATGTCTTTCCCTATTTTTGGTTACCGTAGGGTGATAATGTTGCGATGCAAAAATAATAAAAAAATATTACAATCCAACTAAAAACATACAAATCATTAAAAGAATATATACTATAGGGGATATATCTAATCGTCTCATACTACAAATATAAGTAGTATTTTACTGACGTATGTTACGTAAATGTTAAATTTCAAATATAAAAAAAATTTTTTAGGACAGGATCTGTGAGCGTGGGAACCAACACTGACAAAGACCCCTACTATGTTTCGGTAAATTGAGTACCCACTATTAAAACTCAAAAAAAGGTAAATATTATGGAAACTGTAGAATTAACTAAGGTATTCGCTACGCAAGCGGATAGGCATGGACAACCAATGCGTTGTGGTAAGACAGCTGATTACGTTGCGCCTGACGGCACAATCGTATTAGGTAAGATAGTCACTACTTATACTGAATCTATATTTGATTCATTTGTAGTTGGAGCTAAGATTGCACTTTAATGTGCAGTCTTTCTCTTTTTTATTTAACACAAACAAAGACAAACACACACACAAACAAAGACTCTCACTAAATTACGGAAAGAGTTCGTGAATATGTGTGCTAAGTCTCACACGGCACATTATGCCACAATTTAACAATTAATCAATTTAACAACATAATATAATATAACATTTAGTAGGATTTAAAATTAATGAAGCGCCATAATTTAATTAGTTATTAATAGCGATAGTAATTAATGGAAGAGACCAAAACTTTAATGCAGTTACTGTATAACTGTCTAGAATTAACTAGCTTAGATTTTAAAGGTGGAATTTGTCAACCTATTAAATGTTTTATTATTTATTAAAATAAAGTTTAACTTAAAAATAACAAGATGACAAATACAAAAGCTAACTCTATAGGATTAAGTATAATGGTTATTATAGCAATTATAATATTACTATTAACATCATCCTGTGGAACAACAAAATTAACAGATGAACAACTATTTCATAGAAACAATGTTCAACGTGAAATAGATAAATTATGGACAGAATATAAATATCAATCTGATTCTTTATGGATAGAATACTATAAAAAATAAGATATGATGGAGATATTAATATTAATGTTAGTAATCTACATATATGAAGATGCTAAATTAAAAGGTAACACTTATGACTAGAAGAGGCTGATGAATCCTTCCGTTACACCCTAAATTGAGGTGTGAGCTGCGATACAGCCTTTTATTAATATAGAATGTGAGGTTTGTGCTCTATTATTTGTCGTAATACTTGTTACTGAACATTCAATGTAAAAAGTAAGAGTTTAGCACAGCTCTTACTTTATTAATACAAATCTAAACTAAAGACATCTGTGATGGTGTAAGCTCTTTAGATATAAAGTAGATAAATGTGATACCACCAGGCACTACACTCGTTAACAGAGAACTGGGGGACAAAATAATACCTGAATAAGTATTTAAACTGTTCTTTTTAACCTAAACATTAACTATCATAAGGTGAGCCTAGCACAAGATTGCTATGATGGCTCTTTACAGGCTAATGGATCAAAAGCTTTAGTATAAGTGTACATAATACTACTAACAACTCCTGACTTATAATAGTTTTTAACCTAAACATTAATTAAACATAAATAAAACTATGGATAAAGTAAAAAATGAAATGTTAATCTATGAAGCAGATAATAAAACTGTAATAGACATACAACATTTAGTTAAATCACAAATTGCAACTATAAATAATCAAGCTAAAGTTATTAAATTATTAGAAGAAAACAATAAGCTTAAAGATAAAGTAAGAAAATTGTCTACTGAATGTGCTCAGTTAGAAGACGCACTTCATAGACATCCTGATGAATATTAACTAAATAAATAAAGATATGACTGAAGAAGAGTTTAAAATCGCTAAAAGGCGAGGTAATATAGCAGCTATAATAGCTGGTATAATAATGATTATGTTATTTATGAATTCTTGCACAAGCACAGCAAGTTGCGCTAATTCAAATTATCATAAAACTTACACTTTATGTCCTGCTTACCATTAAAATATATAATTATGAAAAAAAAGAGATTAAGCTACAACGATTGGATGTTATATATTTATCGTGAGTTGATCATGAGAGGTGTAGACATTAAGAAAGAAAAACTACTGTTATGACACATGAAGAAATAGGAGTAATATTAAAAGTATTGGCTGTAGCAGCTATATGCTGGATACTTATGCCAGATAAAAATGATGAGAGATGGGAACAATAATAGCAGTAACGTTCATGATTACATACATGTTAGTATATATGAATGAACAAGATAGAGTTGATGAATAGGTTTTTACCTTCCTATTTATCACCTCTATTAACTATAGATATAACAAGGTTGATGATATACCTTATTGAAATCATCACAATAATCCATAAAAAATCGATTAAACATGGAAAACACATTGAATAGTGGAAGTCTAGACACTTTAAACTTAAATGACACATTATTAGTATCTGCAAGACGAGTTAGTAACGGTAAAATATCGTTAGAATTTGCAGAAATTATAAAATCAGCAGATAGAGCAGTTTCTGCATTAACTTTATTAAATGCAAGTGACTCAAGATTTAGTGGTAGGCCTAGAAGAGCTTGGGTAACTGCAGAACCATCTGATGCGGGAAAGATATTTAAAATGAGCTTTGATGATGATGCAGCATGGGAAATGACTCCTCGTGGTGAAATGATGGACTTAAATATTCTTAATCCTACAGCTAATGGTGAAAGATTTAGATTACAAGTTAATGAAACTACAACAGGTACGCAATATCAATTAGATAATATTGAAACTGCTGCTAAAAGACGTGGTAAAGATGGTGAATTTATAACTCATAACGGTGAGTATGTATTTAGTAATACAGAAGTTGTAATGAGTGAGCCTAATCACAATTATTTAGATAGTGATGCACAAAACATTGCTAAAGTTGAAGAAACTGTTGATGAACTAGCTGAAATCACAGATTATTAATATTATAAATAATGAATAAGAGAGCCTTAGAGCTCTTTTATTCGTTATTATAAAAAATTTAAGTATATATTATAATAAAAATAGTTATATTTGTAATATATATAAAAACATTTATTATGACAAATTATGATGGTTTTAAAAGTCCTACAATTGTAACGAGCAAAGTAGTTCGAGAGAAAATTACATTTAAAGGCAAAAAAATAACAAGAGATAGAGTAGTAAAAGAATGGAATATACCTAAAGTTATAAATAGTGATATTGGATTTCAAATGATGTTTGGTTTTAGGTCTTCAAAACATGTAAAACCAAAATCTAATGGAGGATTAACGGAAAGAACTGTAGAGTATTAATTAAAATTTAAAATTATGGGAAAAATGAAATGGATTTATGGAATGGTGCAAGATGGCACCTCATATGCATTTCTAGATGCATATAAAAAAGCTAGAATTAATAATAGCATGGGATTTAAGTTTGATGACAAATATATAGATATTGTTCAAGCTAAAGCTATTGTTGATCAAATAAAAATAGCTGAAAAAGATTATGATAAACACATTGATGAAATGGCAGAAAGACATTTTGATATGTTACATGATATAGTAAGAGGAAAATGATTTATTTAATAGATGGATCAGAACATGCAATGAACCCATCACATTATCAATCGACAACAATTGATAGTGTGGTGGAGTATTGCAAAACTAAAGAGGTACTAGGTGTAGACACAGAAACAGAAGGATTTGATTTTACATGCAAGAAAATGATTATGTTTCAAATAGGTGATAAAGACAATCAGTATGTGATAGATACTAGACATGTTAGTATAGAACCTCTTAGAAATATACTTGAAGATAAAGATATAATCAAAATCTTTCATAATGCTAAATTTGATTATAAATTTATTAAAAAATGGGGAAACATAGAATGTGAAGGTATATATGATACATTTTTGACTGAGCGTGTATTAAACTGTGGTAAAGACAATGTTAAATATGGTCTTAAAGATGTATGTAAAAAGTATTTAAATGTTGAGCTAAATAAAGATGTAAGAAATCAATTTATAGGCTTGACTGGTCAACCATTTAGAACTGATCAAATAGTTTATGGTGCTAAAGATGTAGAATATTTACTAATGGTAAGAGCAAAACAATTACCATTAATAGATAAGTATAAGCTTAATAATGTAGTTGAACTAGAAAATAGAGTAGTAAATGCATTTGCTGACATAGAGTATAATGGTTTAGATTTAGATTCTGAAAAGTGGAAAGAAATAGAAGCTGTTAACATGGATAAAGCTGATAAACTAGAGTCTGATTTAGATGAGATGGTTAAAAATGATAGTAGAATAAAACATTTTGTGTCTAAATATATACAGACAGATATGTTTACACCTGTAGAAGAGATTAGAGATGTAGATATAAAGTGGACATCTCCTAAACAGGTATTAGCAGTATTTAAATGTATTGTACCTAAGCTAGACAATGTTAATGGTAAACAAATGTATAAGTATAGGTTTAAGTATCCATTAATAGATAAGTATGTAAAGTATAAAGAAGCTATGAAACTATGTACATCTTATGGTGATGCATTCTTTAAAAACTTATCATCAGATAAAAGAATACATACCAATTTTCATCAAATATTAGATACTGGCCGTGTAAGTAGTAGTAAACCTAATATGCAGCAGATTCCTGCTGATAATATATATAGGAATTGCTTTACTGCACCCGATGGTTGGAGTTTTGTCAGTGCTGACTATTCTAGTCAAGAGCTAAATGTTATTGCATTTGGTTCTAAAGATCCTGTATGGATGGAAGCGTTAAAGAATGGTGAAGATCTACACTCCACGTGTGCTGAGTTAGTATATGGTGAACAATGGTTAACTAGTGGTGAAGACAGTTGTGCTTATTTTAGAAATAAACAAAAGTGCAATTGTCCTTCTCACAAAAAACTTAGAACAAATGTTAAAACAATTAATTTTGGTCTTGCTTATGGTATGGGCCCTAATAAGCTTGCTGATACCCTTAATATTACTATTGATAATGCTAAAATTCTTATCGATAAGTATTTTGAGGCTTTTCCAGCTATTAAAGGTTTCTTAGATAAACTAGGTAACTATGGTAAAAAGTTTGGTTACATAAAAACATTTCCTCCTTATAATAGGAAGAGATGGTTTAGTACATGGTATCCAAAGATTTGGAATAACAAATCATCTATGATAGAGCTTGGTAGTATTGAACGAGCATCTAAAAACACACCTATACAAGGAGCTAGTGCAGATATGACTAAGTTAGCACTTGTATTAATGCGAGATTATATTAAGATGACAGGTATTCCTGTAAAGCTAGTCATGACTGTGCATGATCAGATAGACACTATATGTGACAATGAGTATTTGTCTATGTGGACAGAAAAAATGCAAGAGTTAATGGAATTAGCGGCAAATCAAATAGTAACTAATGGATTATTAAAAGCTGAAGTAACAATTAGTAATTGTTGGGAAAAATAACTAGAGTATTAATTAATAAAATAAAATTATGGAAAATAAAGAACCTATAATAAATTCAGTATTTGCAGAAAGTAATGCTGTTTCTTCGTCACAAAAATTAGACAAACCACAAATTGATATATTAAGAGAGTCTAACCGTCAGTTTAAACTTGAAATAATAGAATTAAAAGAAAAGTTAAATAAAATAATAGAAATACTCAAATAACTATGAAAGAAGAAACTAGATATTTTGTAGAAGAATATCGACAAGAACAAGAATGGAAAGAAAGATGGAAAGCTAATCACATAGAATTTGATAATTATTTTAAATATAGTGGAGAGGTAGAACCTTACTCTGAAGACTATCAAGCTTTTTTAAACCAATTAGATGATAATGCTAATTTTATTAGATATTATAAAAAAAGGCTTAAAGATAAGGATTTCTTTTTATTTCTAAACGAAGTTGAGAGTAAAATTGTAGATTATTTTTATAGACACCCTGATAAAACTATGCTAGAAGTAGCAGAAGATGTAGGACACTCTAAAACTTATGTAAGTAAAATTATTAGTAAACATATAAACATACAACAAAATGATAAGAAAAACACAGGTTGACTCCCTTAAAGAGTTAAAGAAAACTATAGACGGTAAAAGAAAAGCTGTCTATGAAATGCTCCTTACAAAAGGTGCGGCTACAAACAGAATGATAGCTAAAGATTTAGGTTGGGATATAAATAGAGTTACAGGCAGAGTAACTGAGTTAGTTGGTTTAGGCATGGTTATAGCTGATGGCACAAAATATGATAATGATACTAACAGAACAGTAACATTATGGAAAGCATTGTGACTCAACAAATAAATAAAATACGAGACAAAGAACAAAGAAAAGCTCTTAACGCTTGGGCTGCACAAGGTTTTGTAGGCTCTGTTATTGCAGGTACGGGTTTTGGTAAGTCTAGAATAGGTATATTGGCAGTTAATCATATCTTAAAAGGAGTTAAAGAAGGTTCTGCCTTAATACTTGTTCCTACCATACAATTGCAAGAACAGTTTCGTAATGAATTTATAAAATGGGGCCTAGACAATTGCCTTGACAACGTTGATATTTTGTGCTATCAATCTGCATATAAATTGCAAGGTCAACACTACGATATAGTAGTATGCGATGAGATACATTTAGGTTTAAGCCATGAGTATCGTAAGTTTTTTAAATATAATATGTATGATAGTTTGTTATGTATGACAGCTACATTACCTGAAGAAGAAGAGTATAAAGAGTTATTGAAAACTATAGCTCCTATAGCTTATAAAATTACACTAGATAAATGTGTACAATTAGGTATAGTTAGCCCTTATACAATAACATGTATACCTGTTACATTAACTGTTGATGAAAAAACTGCATATAAAAAAGCAAACAATAGTTTTGTACAGTGGAAATATATGTTAGGACAGTTTAATGCGTTTGAAAGCGCACAAATGATTATGCGTAATAAAAATGCTACAGCTGGAGATAAACAAAAAGCTGTAATGTTTTACAGAGCTATTAGAATGAGGAAACAGATTGTAGACTTTGCGGAAAATAAAATAAATAAGTTTACAGAAATCTATGAAGACAATAAAGATAAGAAAATACTTGTATTTGGAGGTGCTAATGATTTTACAGATAAATTATGTAATTCTATAGCTCCACATGCAATGTCTTATCATTCTAAAAAGACTAAAAAACAAAAAGAGTTAGCTTTAGAATCTTTTAAAGACAATAGTATAAATGTACTTTGTTCTACAAAAGCATTAAACCAAGGTTTTGATGTGCCTGATGCAAATATGGGTATAATATGCGGTATTACTAGCAAATCTTTATCTATGATACAACGTGTAGGTAGGTTAATTAGATTTCAAGAAGATAAAGTAGGAGAAATTATAATACTGTATGTTGCTGATTCTCAGGAAGAAAAGTGGCTAAAAAAAGCTGTTAAAAACCTTAATAATGTTATTTGGAAATAATATTTAAAAAATTTGTACAATATTTAAAAGATTAGTATATTTGCATTAGTAATATATTTAGTTATAAAAGATTTGTTTATACTTCTAACTGCCAAGAATATATACAATCAAATAATTAAATTTAAAATGATTAAGTTATGAAAATAGATATAGATTTTGAAGTTCTCGAACAAACACAAATGAGTGCTGATGATTTCTTATATTTATATATTATCTATCGGAAAGGTTTTAATTATCTTACAACACTTAATCTCAAACCAAATTTAGATGAATTGCAGGCCAAAGGCTATGTTAAGTTAGGCGAAACTGCTGATCAACATGTTGTTAGACAAGAGTTTATAGATCTCTTTTCTAGCAACTTTGATCAGATGTTTGCTGAGCTAGTAAATACATATCCTATGAAAGTTAATTCAACTAGAGGAGGTGTCAGAATTCTTCATGCTAAGGATCCAAACGCTAAGGCAAATGAAAAAGCTAAAAACAAATATCGTAAAGTAATAGGCACTAAAGCTTATAAACATAGGCATATAATGAGTTGCCTAAACAAGCAATTGCTTATAGATAAGAGTAACCTTGGTTTTTTACAAAACTTAGAGGTTTGGATTAATAACCATACTTGGGAAAAGTATGAAAACTTAGAAGAAAATGACACACGAGAAATTACCACCAGAATTACAAGATCCCTTTAAGGATAAAGGATTTAAAAGTATTAACAAAGCTATTAGTGCATCGTTACATCAAGTAACAGATGGCATGAAAGGTAAAAGACAGGTTTATCCTACTAAATGGAAGAGACTAAATAAAAATTTACTTGGAGGTTTACAACCAGGTAAAATGTATGTAATAGCAGGTCGTCCAGGTGTAGGTAAATCAGCTTTTAGTAACCAGTTAATATTTGACTTATTAGATAATAATAAATTTAAGAAACTTCTAGTATTATATTGGAGTTTTGAGATGCCAGGCTATCAGCAAATAATGAGAGCGGGCGCAAAAGGAACTAGTAAGCAGGTAAGTGAATTACTATCTGTAGAACAAAAACTAGAACAAGATGCTTACGAAGCATTTAGAAAAGAAGTATTAAAATATGCGCATTACCCTATTTATTTTAACAATATTCCTAGAAACATGGAGTTTGTTAAAAATGCTAACATTGATATTACAAACAAAAAACCTGATCATACTATTATTAATGTTTTTGATCATTCACGTCTTATCTTAAGTGATAAAGACAGTGAGCTACAAAAACTTAATGAAGTATCTAAAGGTTGTATGTGGCTACAAGCTAAAATGGGTACTATAAATATTTTATTATCACAATTAAATCGTAACATAGAACAAGAACATCGTGCTAAAGCACAATATCAACCACTGCTAACAGATTTGTTTGGTGGTGATAGTATTGGTCAGGATGCACATGTTGTTATGATGCTACAAAGGCCCCATGATTTGTATGGTATTACTGATACATATTGTGGAGAAAATCCTTTAAAACTGCTAGCAGTACATGTAGAAAAGAACCGTGATGGTTTATTAGGCATGATACCATATGAAGCAGAAATGTCAACATTTACTATTAACGAAAGAAAAAACAATGTTTAAAGAAATAATTAAACTATTTAAAAAATTAGATCAAAACGAAAAATTAATTAAAAACATGGAAGCTTATGAGCAAAAGGAATGCAAAGAACAAAGCAAAGCTAGCTCTTCTAAACGAAATAAACACAATAGACAAACGGCTAAAAAGGTTTAAGAATGATGAAGAAAAAGTTACGCAATTAACGTCTAAAAGAGACGCAATTAGAAATAAATTAAAAACTAAAAAATGAATTGGAATAGTAAAACAAAACAATGGACAGATTTAAAATCTGTAACAGTAATTAAAATGGCTACAATTGCTAGAAGATTAAAAACTAAACGCATGTCTATAAAGAATATTGCAGAGGTTCTTGATCGAAGTGAAAGTAGAATTAGAGAATACCTTAAAACTAAATAATATGGAATTACCAAAAACAAAGGTTAAGGCTAACCGTAAATCGCCTAAAAATATGATAATATATGGTCCACCTAAGATAGGGAAGACTACGGTACTATCACAACTAGATAATTGTCTAATTATTGACTTAGAAAACGGTTCAGATATGGTTGATGCTTTAAAAGTTAAAGTAAATAACCTTAGAGAACTAGCTGAAGTTGGTAAAGCGATTATAAAAGAAGGAAAACCATATAAATATATTGCTATTGACACTATATCTAAACTAGAAGAGTGGTGCGAAGCAGAAGCTAAAAAGATGTATAAATTAACTGCAATGGGTAAAAACTTTGATAAAAATAATGAAGGTTTATCAATATTATCATTGCCAAATGGTGGAGGTTATTTATATTTGCGCCTCGCTTATAAAAAATGGATAGATAGATTAAATCTTTTAGCAGATAGAATTATTCTAGTAGGACATCTAAGAGATAAAATGCTTGAAAAGAAAGGTAAAGAAGTTTCTGTAAAAGACCTTGACTTGACAGGTAAAATTAAACAAATGACATGTTCTAATACAGACGCTATAGGTTATGTATATAGAGAGGGAGAAGAAACTATGATTTCATTTAACTCTTTAGAAGATATAACTGCAGGTACTAGATGCGAACACTTAAAAGGTAAGGCCATGCCTTTAAAATGGTCAGAAATATATATAGACTAATTAATTAAACGTAAAAAAATGATTGAAATGAGAAAAACACAAGAACCAGGCAAAACGCCTGAAACAATTACTGTCTCTATGATTGACCAAGATCTTAAAGATGGTATTAGTAAGTCAGAAATGGCAGTTAAATATGGTATTAAACCGTGGGAAGTAGATGAGATGTTTAAGCATCCATTTCTTAAAGGTAGAAG
>CEUI01041735.1_pt1 | contig 18543 bp, 14 predicted proteins | sample 531411 | NCBI WGS metagenome assembly CEUI01 (sample SAMEA2622841, study PRJEB7988) | marine metagenome | isolation source: saline water (ENVO:00002010), including
TGCTGGAGGAGCCGCTGGAGCAGCGGGAGCCGGTGCTGGCGCAGGGGCAGCGGGAGCCGGTGCTGGCGCAGGGGGAGGGGCAGCGGGTGCAGGGACCGGAGCAGCGGCGGAAGCGGCGGCGGGCACTTCCCCCTGGTGGGCTGGAGGAGCCGCTGAAGGAGAGGCAGCCTATCAGGCAGCCCAGGGTCTTATGGCTCAAGCAATCCAGGGGACAATGTGGGACACAGGAGGCGGTCAGCAGGTAGGCCACACATCCTGGGAGAATGCAAGTTTAGATGGTATGTCCAACCAGATGCGACACGCTGCTGATTGGAGGAATGATGTCGGGGTTTCGTACGATTTGATAACTCCCGTACAACGCGCTCCAGTCCCTGGTGGCCGAAGATATGACGGAATGCATGAACTGGGTCCGAGTAGGCAGGCTCTTGAGTTCCAGTCCAGGATGGACAGGGCTAACTTTGGGGGGGAGATGTCTGCCCTTCGCGCTGGGCACCCGGATTCGACCCATGAGGCGATGAATAGGATCAGGAACCCAGCAATGATCCCTAACGATTACAGGCAAGATTTGGATGAGGAATCCCTGTCCATGATGCCACACAGGCCGAGGAGATAAAAATGCCAGCACCGAAATCAAACTGGATCGCGCAGTCTCAACAGATGATGTATCCGATTGAGATGCAGGCGATCTCAATGGCAGGGGAATCTCACTCTGAGATGGCCGCAACCATTGAGAGAACGGGTCAACGGATGTCTGAGATCCAACTCAAGAAACAGGCATTTGCAGACCAATACCAGAGGACTCTGCAAATCCAAGAGGCTGAACGGAATAAGATGGCTTTGCAGCAACTTCAGATTCAGCAGGAGCAGCAGAAGATCGCGTTGGGATTCCAGAAACACCAGTTTGAACAACAAACGCAGTCAAAAAGGGAATTCCAAAGTATCTTGGGGACTGTTTCCCGTGACGAGGATGGCAACATTCGGGTTGCCCATCGCGGTATTAGCGAGGGAGGTGGGGATGCTATTGATTACGAGACTTTCCAGAAGGACGACCCAGATCTGCAAAGAAAGGTTGCCCGCGCCAGAGGTTACTATCAGGCCGCTCCTTCTCAGATGGATCAGCTTACGCGAGAGATGAGAGAGTCATCTTTGTCGAGGCAGCAACAAGTCCAAAGGGAGTCCAGGATCAGGCTGAGTGAGAATAAGCTCGCTAAGGCGACGAAGAAACTTGAAGGTCTCAAAGATGAGTTCAGTAAGTTGATTCCAGACCAGAGCCTCCTTGGGGAGTGGATGCCATCGCTTGATATGAACAGGGAGGAACTAGGGGAGTGGATCGACAGTGAGGGAAGCAATTTCAATATCACTACACCCAAGTTGAGGGATCATGTGATCCGTCTTTGGGAAAAGATCCAAAAAGCGAGAGCGGCGGTAAGTGAGGACGAGCTTAGATACGAAAATCTTTTGCGATACGAGCTTCCAGAGCGGGGTAGATAATGGCAGCTAAAAAAAAAGTCTCATCTCCGGGTCAGACTCCCCCTCCGGTAACTCCTCCGACTAAACCAAAGGGAGATCTATCAAAGCATTGGGAGACGCCCGCTGAGACAATCCCTGTCCCTGGTGCTGGATATGAGGAGAAGTTTACGAGTGATGAGATCGTGGAGGAGGAGGCCAATAAGAGGAGGGCCTATAACAAACTCCACTACGGTGTTAATGACCCAGATTACAAGCCATCTTGGCGGGAAGAGTTGGGCGCTTTGGGCAAGGATGGAGACCGCCTTGCACATGAGTTTTTCAATGAACTAATAAAGCCGACTGCGAATCTGGTTGCTGGCGCTGAGAACTGGCTTAGGGCCTCTGTTGACTGGGGGGTCAAGAATTACGACAACTGGGGTCTGTCTCCACAATGGCTGAAGGATGCCGCGAGGTATCGACGCCCGGAGATGAAGGATGCTGCTTCTCGACTGTACGCTTGGGGTAATGCGGCCATAGAGGGGGATATCTCACAGGAGAACCTGAATAGGATCCGTGAACAAAAAAACGAGGAGATCGCTAGGGACGATCTTCTCCGTGAACATTTGGGATCCGGGTGGGAGTTTGCTAGGGATGTTATGGGAGAGGGTGGGCATCTCGTTGGCTTCATCTATGGGGGTCCTCTGAAGGCAGCGAATCTGATTGGCGAGGGTGTTGGTTTCGCTGGCGCGAAGATCCTTGGTAAGCGATCACACGACCTTGCCCGAGCCTTGAAAATACCTGAAGAGGTAATACAGCAAGCCGCGTCGAAGGGGCATTTATCAACGCTTATCTTGCAACGTGCGGCTGAGTCAAAGAAGTGGGCTTCGGCAATGAAGAAGCCAATTGAATTACTAGCGAAGAAGGACCCAAAGTTTGCCGACACTGCTATAGGTGTTGGTCAGCATGTCCTGAAAACAATGTCTGGGTTTGGCATTGAGGGGGGCATAGCTGGATACCTACCGCAGGTCGATGAGAAGGGAGATCCCATTTCCGATGAGAAAGGCGATCCTGTAATGGGAGATCCTTTGACCATTGGGACCATGACATCGCTAATGACTCCATTTATGTTGATGGCGGGCAAATTAGGGGGGATTAGTAGACAGGCCCTTCTAAACAAAAACTGGGCAGACCTTCCGGCTAGAACTGCCGGTGGTTTTATTGAGGGTCTTGGGTTCTCGGCTCTCGATTACGAGAACTGGTTTGACGGAGCTAAGGCTTTTTTTGATGGGGATTGGGATGGTTTCTTCAAGGCTGTTCGGAACGCTGCGGTGACTGCGACTGCATTTGGGGGGTTGAAGGCCCTTGTTCCAAGTGCTACAGCCTCAAACCGGCGGGATAACGCGAGCAAGTTTTCAGAAGAGGGAGTTGTTGACAACAGAACTCCAGGCATCAAAGAGTTGGATTCTCTGACTGAATCTGGATGGAAATCCAAAACGATTGAAGACAATCTTGGGTTCGTAAAATCGGTCACGTTCACGGCAGAGGGTCGCGGCAAGTTCACGTTGACCGCAGATGGCGATTTGACATTAGGACGATCTTTGGCATCGGACCTGGGAGTTGAACAGAAGACATACCGATTTGATGAGGTTCCCAAGATCCTCAAGAAGATCCACGACATGACCCAGATTTCTGCTCTTGACCGATCCATTATGGATATAGGTAGAGGATGGGAAGACGTTGGTGATGGCACATGGTTCCATGGCGAGATGGGTTACTGGACTCACCGGAACGGTAAGAACCTCATCAAGCCAATCGGGTCGAAGAAGTGGGAAGTGACAAAGGAAACTCCCGATCTCTTACCTATCGTGAGTGGTGAGAAGATCCCTGGTTCTACCTTTATTGGTGAGATATTGGAGAGCGGGGGCGGGGGTGGTCTTGACGTGTTGATGAAGTGGAGCATTGAAAACATCGCTCTGGAGAAAGAGTCTCTTGAACAGGTCAAACTTGCGAAGATTTTGGATGCGCTTGCGAGGGTTGAACCAGCGGAACATCCTATAGGCATCGACTTGATTCGATTTCTGGCTAACCCAGAGACTGCTCAAATGCTTGTTGGTCGGGATAGTCCCGAATTCAGGTCAGCAGTGATCTCAACTTTGGCCGATATTGTTACTGGTTCCAAATCTCTTCAGCGCGGCGTGCAAGAGTTGATGGATCCAGAGATAGAGAAGATGGCTTTGGAGTCGGAGATGAAGGCTCTTACCGAAGAAGTCGAGGAGTATGCTCCGAAGGAACCTCCCGCCGAGAAACCTAAAACATATGTTTCGACGGAAGACATTGAGAAAGTCGGTCCAGTAAAAGGTCAGACAATCACAAAGGAACAGGTAACCGGACCTTTGTGGCATGTGACTACCGCTATCAAGGATGTTGAGTCATCTGGACTTTTGAAGCACATTGAACCCGGCGAAGATCCAGCGGGTCTTGGGAAAGGTGGTGCTTTGATTCATAAGGGGGTGAGCCTTACTAGGTCGAAGGAAAAAGCCGAGGAACTCCAGTCCGAGTTGCTACGCCAGTCGGAGGTTGCTCAACTTGAGAAATCAGTCAAAGCCGACCCAAGTGCCAAGAAGGATGAGTCTATCAAGGCTTTATTTTCCAGGTATGCGGACGAGGACTCCAAGAGACATGGTGTTCCGAGAGAATCATTAGACAGACCTGTCCAGAAAGCGTTGGATAGAACAGAGACATTCCCTACTGAGATAGTGGAAGCTCTACGCCTCTATAGGGTTTCTAGGGCAACAGATTCCGGCATCGAGGATCCTGTTGTCTTTGGGGGAGCAGAAAAGTGGTCGCAGGTTAGGCCGGAAAATATTCAGATTGTCGAGGTTGATCCGGCTGGAATACCTGAAGGGGCTTTGATTCGGGAACTAAAGCCTAATGAAGAGACTTTCGTCCACGCGGACATTGAGATCTCCAAACCTCCCGCCGGGGCCGCTCCCGCCGAGGCGAAAGAGCCTTGGGAGATGACTAAGGAGGAGTTTCAGGTTGCGAAGGACCAAGACTATGGACTTTCGCGACTTTCGGAACGGGCTTATCGGGGGGCGATAGTTTCAGATATCGAAGGACCGAACACATTACCTGAAGCTATTCGGGCCTATGCAGAGGATTTCAAATACACCAATCCTGAACTGGTAGAGAAATTCAAGGACATCGGTCCCGAGGATGAGGTCACTGTATATCGCGCTGTTAGCGCAGATGATCCTACTCCAATAAGCTCCGGTGATTGGGTCGCCCTAGAACGAGCGTATGCCGAACTTCATGGTTCTTCCGGTTACGGGGATGTTGGGTCCAAGATCCTATCTATAAAGGTCAAGGCTAAGGATATCGCTTGGGCAGGTACGTCCGCAGATGAGTATTTCTATGCCCCTGCTTCCGCCCGGATGCCTTTAGCTAAGGGAGGGCATGAAGTCCTTGTCGCGCAAGCCATCTCCGAAGGCAAGCCAGTCCCCCCCGAAGTCCTAGCCGACTACCCTGATCTTCAGAAGGAGGCTGCGATCCAGGAGGAGGCAGTTCAGACCTGGAACGAGGCGATGCCCAAAGAGTCGCAGGTTACTCCCGAGGTAATGAAGGGATGGGCGGAAGAAGCCCAAACCGAACAAGCGCATCTAGCCAGTGTCCGAATCTCTGGTGAGTTCAGAGAGGCTGGGCCTTTTGGTGGAATGGGGGAACCTCCTGCTGAACCTCCAAAGAATCTTGAGCGAGAAGAGGGCGAGTCAAAACGTGACTACCGCACTCGCATACTGGCTATCGCACGGGAATACGACGCTACGCGAGGTAAACGCAAGGGATCAACTGAGAGTATTGTCGAGGCAATCAAGGAAGCGATGCCCAAGGAGGCTGCGCCGGAAGGTCTTATCCCAGAGCAAACGGTTGCTCTGCCGGAGCCGCCAACTGCGAAACCATCATCGTCAGAGCCTCCAACAACGGCGTTTGGACCTCCTGATCCGAACCTCTTCCAAGAGCTTCAGGATGTGATCGAATCATCATGGCCTGAAACACCAACAACACCACCACCCCCAAAGGCTCCTCCAGGTGATAAACCCCCAGAGGGTTCCCCTTTCCTCATAGAACCTGGGGAAACGAATCTGTTGAGTCTGTGGATGAGTGCCATTCCAGGAACATCTCAGACTGGTTTACACGGTAAGAACTGGAGGAGTGCCGTTGCTTCTTTGGTCAGAGGTAAGGATACGGGACATCTCTTGGGAGACATTTGGGACAGGAGACCCAAGTCTGATAAGGGGATTGGAGGTTTTCTCACGAAGATCTTGGGAGACTTTGAAAGAGTCTATGCTCTCAAGACCCACGATCCAATGGTTCAAGCCGCGAGGATGATCAGTCATTGGATTGGATCGGAAATCAACCTGGGGAAACAGCGAGGTAAGGCAACCAAGCTGATGCTCTACAAAAAGTTCCCAGGTATTCAGGGCATGGAAGCATTGGAGGATCTCTACTTCTACGTGGCAGGGGAAGGAAACCCGAAATACGACGCTGATCAATCTGGATTCTCTAAGGAATACAAAAGCCTGATCAGTTCAGCAGATAAGTATAGGCACAAGAAGGGGAGAGAATTGCCATCCATTCTTCCCATGGATCCGAAGCGAAAGGAAGCTCTAGCAAGGGGCGAAGATCTTATCGACGATGTTGAGTCCCGTCTCCGGGCATACTTTAGTTGGCAGGTGAACCAGGAAGGAACCTACAAGTCGGTCCAGCCAGAGGAACACGACCTAGAGGTAAATTCTCGTTTAGAATCCAGCGCCAATGAGATCAGGACCATCCTTGATGGGATCTTCAATAAGAAAATTGAAGACGGGTCACTCACGCTGGATGCTTATATCGAGGATTACGCTCCGAGGATGTATAAGCCAGCGGTAAAGATTGACCCAAGAACTGGTCGCCGTGTCAGGAGATCTCTGAGACAGTCGTTTGAAAGCATGGTTGGAGGTGCTGGCAAGCACAAGTCCGAGCTTCGACGGACGCTATCTTCAGTTAGGGAAGCAGTGCAGAGGGGTCTTACTCCGATCACTGTGTCTGAAACTCCGTTCACAGACCTCCCAGGTAAATTGTCTGGTGCGCATGATAGGCAGGCCAACATTGCCGACGTCCTTCAGGTCTATACCGAAGGGCACCATCGAGCGAGAGCATTTGGACTCACATTCAAGGCTCTAACAACCCAGGAGATACCATCAGATATCGAGGCTATTAGGCTTCTGTTTGGAGATAAAGCGGCGGAAGAGGCGCAAGAAAGTCTTCATATCACTAAAGGCGATAAGGAGATGATTGAATTTGAAGAGGGTTTGGCCCCTTCAAAGGAAGGGACTCGAAAGGCAAAGCCTTCCAAGCCGACTAAGTTTGTGATGCCGCCAAGTCAGAAGTTGATCGACGAGGGATGGGTTGAGATCAATCATTGGGTGTATGAGTTGCCGGGGCATTTGAAGAAGGCTGGTAGGAATTTTTACGTCGCTCATCCAAAGGTCGCCCAGTTCTTGGATGCCCATCTTCAAAAGCCGGAATCTCTCGGGGGTATTTTGGATGTAGTAAGGTCAGTTCGTGGCTTTGCGGTGGCATCGAACCTGATGGGCCTGTTCCACTTCCCTGTCCTCTTGTTTGAGTCGGGGTATGCCATGGGAACAAGTGGGAAATCCTTGAACCCTAAAACTATGGAGTGGGAACCCCGTCGCCCCTTCGGAAGCAAGGCTTTTGGCCGGTTGGCTGGGCTGAGTGGATTTGATCTGCTTCTGGGAACCCGTATGGTTCTAGGAAAGAACGCTCCTGGAAAGCTGATCCAGATGAATCCGGCCCTTATAGAGGAGGCTATGGCAGCCGGGTGGGCACCCCGAGCAGGGTCAAGGGATTGGGAGGCTGATCCGGTGCAGCGCCTTCTACGTTGGATGGGGAAAGGATCTGTTCATGCGACGAAGAAACTCAATAAATACCTTCTGGGTTCTGAGATAGGGATCAACCTCCTAGCCCCGTTTGAGATAACAAAGGCAGGGTTGGATCACCTTTTGTGGGATGTAACCCATGACCGGATGATCTTGGCCTTCTGGCACTACCAGAGGCAAGAGATCACCGCGAAGGTAGATAAGGAATGGAAGAAGCGTCGGGATGAAGCTGAAGCAAAGGGGGAAGATCCCAATCTTGTTCCATACCCGATGAGGAGAGATGAGATAAGCCGCCGAGCCATGGAGAGCGCCCAATCCATGCTTGGAGGTCAGAACTGGAATTATGCTCTAAGGTATCACACCAAGATCCCAGGTCTTGGAAATGTCACTCTTCTCGATCTAGCTCGAAAGGGATGGCTTGCTGCTGACTGGACAACGACGCAAGCTAAGGTTGGTTTTAGAGGTCTTGCGGGAGCGATGGAAGGTTCGTTTGGAGCCGTTACCAGTGCTGTATCCAGTATGACTCCGCAGGGGGTCAAAGACAAAGCGGCTTGGAAGGATGCTCGGAATTGGAATCCGTATAAGCACCTGAAGTCTGGACGTCTTGATTCGGAGGGAGGATCTGAATCTTACTATGTCACTACCAGTGATTTCGCTACGGCATATTTCTGGAGGTCGTGGATGCTGAGAGGTCCCATCGCTATGGCGATGGCCTATATCATTGCTCAATACGCTTTGGATGATGATGAGGAAAGTGAAGAGTGGTGGGGTGTAGGGGGTAAAGAGATGAGGGCGGATCAACTGGCCTTCATTACCGAGAAATTTGCAAAGAGTTTAGCTAACAATGAACAGGAGTCGGTTCCGACGCGGCAAGAGTTGAAGAATGAAGCCATCGAATCAGGTAATTGGGCCTTTTGGAATTACCCGGAGAGAATGCAGGATATGACGAATCTGCCCGTAGGTAGAGATCCAGCGACGGGGAAACAGCAATGGCTGTCTTTTGGAAAGCAGTTCGCGGAGTTTCAGCACTTACTGACTGACCCGATGGAACAAGTATTGAGAAAGGCTGGGCCATCCCCCAGGTGGGTTGCGATGGCCTACACCGGCAGAGATGGGATCGGACGCCCGCTTGTGCCTGACGCCGAGAAAATGGATCTGTGGGAGAAAACAGCGGCATGGGCGAAGGTCTATGCAGAAACCTTTCTCCCCATCTTCGGGCAAAGCTCAACCAATACGCTAATGACCTTGCCCCTCAAAGAAATGAGTCCTTATTGGACAAGGGAGTATTTTGAGACGGTGCTGTATGAGTACGCTCGTACGGGGGCATTAGAGCCACAGGTACTCATCAATATGATGATGCTTTCGGAGAGCAATGGCATAAACTCGCATACCCAATTCCAGGCGGCAAAGTCGAGTACCAGATCTGGATTATATGAGACCTTGATGGATCAGTTGCTAGACGGCGAGGATACAAAAGACTCTGTGAGGCAACTCGTTCGCCTTGGAGCCACTGCAAAAGATGTCCGTAACGCTATTGGGGTTTCAGGTGGGGGGCTTGGGTTTGGACTGGAGAGGACGGGCAGGCTCCAACGTGTCGTCAGTGAGAACCGCCAGCGGGTAATTGACTGGAATGCCGCCAACAAGATCAGGTTTGAAGATCACGTTGGGCGATGGACCGTCCAGGCTTTTGGTCCGAGGCCGTTTGGCACGGTTGCCGAGACAATGACGGAGGAGGAGATAGAGGATCACCGAGAGAATTATCGGTCGGGTCAGGCGCTGAATCTGTTTAGTGATCGCATCAAGTTGTGGTCGAACAACTTCAGGTTGCGGAGCACCGGACAGTTACCGGAAAAAAAGTAGAAGACCTAAATCACTTGAAAGTTGGGTAATCCAGCGTATGCTGCGATTATGACCAAAGACGAAGACATTGGGTTCAGGGAGTTACAGTTGAATGCCAACTTGCTCAAAATGGACATTCCAGACTGGTTTCCGCGACTCAAGGGTCGTGGTCAACTAGAGCATTTTATTGCGTGGATTCTCCTGATCCATGGGAGAGCGCCCCAGGCGGTCCTGATGCGTGCTATGAACCGCACCAACTGGCCTTTTTCACGTAGGATCTACGATCTCAAATCTGGCGCTCAGGAGCAAATCTGCTGGGATCTGGCGACCACCCTGACGATGACGATGGGTCTGGATGGGTCAAAGACCAAGACGCTTACAGGGTCGATTCAAGGGCTTATTGGATCACAGGTTGGTGGGATGGAGTGGCGCAGCCTAGCGCGTGAGTTGCAGGAGTTGATCAAGTGATCCAGACATCTTTACCTGATGGAAGTGTTGGGATTGTCTGGGATTTAGAGACGATTGGTCACCCCGATCTGGATCTACGCCTTCGGACAGAATCGAAATTGATGGAGGTGAGATCCCTTCCTCCTGACGGGGTTAGGGATTGGGCCGAGATGAGGGACATTTCTGTCCCAAGCAACATCAAGGACCCAGTGAAGATCTTGAAGCGGGTTGAGGATGCTCTGATGAGTGCCCGCGATAAGGCGGCATTGAAGCCTTACGGCAATCAGATCTGTGCCATAGCGGCGAGACCCGTAGAGGGTGCTGACGAGGATGTGCGGACTTTGCTCGATGGAGAGGAAAGGCCTGTTTGGGATGGCATGGTCTGGGCTACTGACCCACAGACAGAGAGGAATGTCATCCTTGCCTTTCTAAGCTATTTGGAATCCTTTGGAGAGAAGGTTGTTCTGATGGGATTCAACATCCGGGGTCAGGGAGGTTGGCGCAAGGGCTTTGATATCCCTGTCTTGAGAACTCGCTGCACAATGCTGGGAATTAGGTGGCCCAGATGGCTTCCTCAGACTCTCCGCGAGGACCGATTCCACACATCTCTCTTTGATCTGTGTGACGTGTTTAGTGAAGGGAATTGTGATCATTGGCTGGCTGCGGCTGGCCTCCCTTTGAAGAGTGCATCCGGGGCCGCTGTGGAGTCGATGACTCCGCAGGAACGCCGGGATTATGTGGCTAATGACGTGGAATTGGAGCGTCTACTCTGCGGCCTTGTCCTACCAAATCACAGTAAGCTCCAAGGACTTTTGTAATGGCTACAAAGAAGCAAGAGAGAAAGATCCCCAACTCAGTTGCAATGGCCGAGTTGGTGCGAGAACGGCAAGACATGCTGTCTAAGCATATTCCCCCAAACGAGATCGAGAGGTTCATGGATAACGTCCTGTCCTCCATCAACAAAATCGAACGGCTGTCAGAGTGTTCACCCGCCTCGTTTTACAAGGCTGCACACCAGTGTGCTCTGCTGAACCTCCAGCCGGGTCACTTTGGTCATGTCTACCTCGTCCCCTTCAAGAAACAGGTGACGATCATGGTCGGTTACAAGGGCCTGATTGAGTTAGCGATGCGGCACCCCGATGTGACTCGGATCAAGGCGGATATCATCTATAAGGGAGATCACTTCTCCGAGGATATCGCGGATATGCGGATTGAGCACAGTCGGAGCCTGGAGGGTGATCGGTCGGACGATGCGATTGTTGGGGCTTACTGTCGGATTTGGTTGAAAGGGTTTCCTGAGCCGACATCATTGGTTTTGAACCGGAGCCAGATCGACGGATATCGGAAACTTAGCAAGGCTTCCGGTGGCAACTTCTGGACAAGGCATTTTGGGGCTATGGCCCGTAAAACGGTCATCAGGGCGCTCCTGAATGGTGGGGAAATCCCGATGTCCACCCAACTGCGTGATGCTATTGACGCGGAGTTGGAGGCGGAGAAGCAGAACGAGATATTGTCAGTTGAGCCTGAAAACCGGACTCCGGTCGTGAGCAACGTCCGAGACTCCTTCAAGGATGATCTACCAGAAAAGGTGGAATACTGGACCGTAGAAGTCGAGGATGTATCTTCCGAGCAGGAGGTGCCTTCAAATGCCTAATTACAATAAGGTGATCATGGCGGGTCACATGACCAGAGATCCCGAGGTCCGAATTGTGGACGGGAAGGACGGACAAGATCTAGCAATCACGAAGTTCGGAATTGCCACCAATACTGGATGGGGAGACAGGAAAAAAACCTGCTTCATAGACGTAACTGCTTTTGGTGCAAAGGGTCAGGCAATTTCCCAGTATCTAGGGAAGGGAGATCCGATTCTTGTGGAGGGTGTCCTGGAGCTAGACCAGTGGGATGACAAGGAGACTGGTGCGAAACGAAGTAAGCACGGTATAGTGCTAGACCAATTCAGTTTCCTTGGAAGTGGGAACAAGGGCGATAAGCCAAAGGCTTCCGACGATGACATGGAGATCATTCCCTTCTAGCGATGGCAGTCACGACAAACGTCTATAACAGTCAGTTGCGTAATCTCTTCCGAGGGACCACGGCATACCTCACTGATACTATCGTCGCCACGCTCCATGATTCTGGAGGCAAGTTCAATCCAGAGCATAGCCGATGGGAGGACGTGGCCGGTTCAGAGGTCTCAACCGATACATACGCGGACTACCCAGGTGAGACGGCTTTGTCGAGCAAGACCGTGACAACATCCTCAAACGTAACCATGTTTGATTCAGCGACGATTAGTTTCGGGACATCCGTCACTATCGCCGCTGATTACATGATTATCCGAGATCAGAGCAATGATGTCCTTTTGTTCCACGTTGATTTTGGAGGAACGCAGACAAGCTCCAGCGGGAATTTCCAACTTCAGATCCACACGAACGGAATCTTCCGAATCGGGAAGAACACCTTTAGCTAATGGCTATCGCCCTCAACATCTACGACTCGGCCCAGCGGTTCTTATTGACAGGGGGGACTGATTTTTCCCTGGGAACAATTCGGTGTTCTCTGCATACGTCTTCGGGAAGTTTCAGCGCAGCACACGACACATGGTCAGATGTATCGGGGAACGAGATTTCTGAGTCGAAATATCTCCCTGTGGATCTGAGTTTAGATCCGACCGAGGGGATTACCTTGTCGGTTGATCCCGTTAGCCGGATCCTGTCGATGGATGCCCCAGATATTGATTTTGGAACCGATCTGACCTGGACAACCGCCAGATATATGATCATCCGTGACTACGTGAATGATCGTTTGCTTTTGCATGTCGATCTGGATGGCACTCAGTCGCCGGTATCTGGGAGTTGGAAATACATCATAGATGCCACCTATGGCCTGTTGAGGTTGGGCGTCAACAACGGATACAGCTAGGTGAATGGCTCTCCCGACTCTTACTTACAACGCATCAAGCGGGAGTGATACGGCAGCGAGTGGTGCCGGTCCAGCCACGGCGATCACCGGGTCTTCCGCAGCGCATACTGGCGGATCTAGCACAACTACGATCACCCTCACGGGATCCCCCGATCTCTCCGCTGTCGCAACTGATGGATCTCACGTCATCTGGTTAGCGAAATCTGGGTCTCGAAGACTGTCGAAGATCACGGGTGCCGACAACACTGCTAAAACTGTGACGGTCGAGGACTCATTCAACATCGCGGCCCCTGATGCTGTCAATTTCGCAATTGGTGGTAAGAGGAAAACCCTGGATGCAGACACGTCTCGGACAGATCCGGCTGACTGGAAAGAGGGCTGGACTATTGAGTTTGACACGGGCACCTACGATGTCCAGGCCGAGATCGCCTGTCTAGGTGGGACGGCAGCGACTGGTCCGACCGTGATCCGAGCTTCATCGGATGCGACAGGTAGGCCGACGATCAGAACCGAGGGTTCTGGATACGATCTGTGGGTCCTCAATGACACCGAGAGTTCATTTGTCTTCGAGGGTTTGAAGTTTGATACAGCGACGAACGGCGGATCTGGAGATGTTGGGATCCAACTCAACGCAATCGACATGCACGCCCAAATTATTGACTGTGAATTTCAGACCGAGGGCAACTGCATATTCGTTACCAAGAACGGGTCTAGTTTTGACCTGAACAATTCGACGTTCTCCAGTGTTTTACGACGCTGTATCACTTCGGGTGGTGCTGCTGACGTTCACATTTCGGCAACCCACTGTAAATTCGTAGGGAGTGGGTCTGGATATACAGGGATCAATTTCAACGCGGGGAACGCTTCATCTCTGACCCTCTATGAGAATGAGATTAGGGGTATTGCAACCCACGGGGTCTTCTTCGAGCCAGATGTATCAGGGATGATGGTGACGATTGTGAATAACACCTTCGTCAACTGTGGGTCGGCGGGCATCTATCAGAACGGGACTCTGCTCGCTGGATCAGGCTACAAGATCAAGAACAATATATTCTGGAGTTGTGGGACCTACGGTATCCAAGCGTCAGACGCGAATTTTGCCAAGGTCCAGATCGGACCAAACGCTTTTGGAGACAATGGGACAGCGGCGACAACAAACGTCCTAGCTCATTCCAGTGATATCAACGTGGCTTCTGATCCATTCGTCAGCCTCGGATCCCACGACTACAAGTTGAACAGTGCTGCAACTGGAGGGGCCTTGCTCCGTGACACTGCCGTGGACATTGAGGGCTTGGCCTAATGGCTATTATCCCCAACGGGAGAGACTTCGGGGCGTATCAGTCATGCACATCGAAGTCCAACGGGGCATACCAGATCGACGGATATTTCAGTCACTTCATCTCTGCAACCACAGCGATAGTCTACGATATTGAGGACACTGCGACGATCACCTGTGATACGGAAGACGCTGTGAACATCGCATACGATATCGAAGATGCCACGACAATCGTCGTGGATGTTGATCAGTCAACAAGCATCAAGCACGACCCGGAGGACTCTGTAGGGGTAGAACCACAATGAGCGCACCAACAACCTTGACTAGCCAAATGTATCGGGGGACCGATTTCGTCCACAAATTGACAATCCAGGATCAGTCAGGATCAGCCATCAACTTGACTGGGTTCACTGGCGATAAGATTACCTACACCCTCCAGGCGTCGGCCTACGATACGACGAACCAGATACACAAGGAGATTGGCTCAGGGATCACCCTGAGTGATGCCGCCAACGGTAAGGCAGATGTGACTATCTCTGCTGCGGACACTGCCGACTTCGAGTTTAGTGGGGCCGATCTGACTTACACTCAATCGGTTGAGGTGGAGGTCTCATCCAAGAGGGATGTGTGTGCAACGGGGGTGATGACGATCAAGCAGCGCCCCAGCAAGGTTACGAATATCTCAATTGGGGGCGACTCCACTGGGAAATCTCCGGTTGCTGCTGCCAGCTTTCCCTTGGCTTACGAGTTGCCGACGATGACTCTGAACATCTCCTGATGGAAAATAAAAAATAGTTGGCGATCAAGTTGGCCCGCAGGGTCATCGTGGACACCCGAGAGCAAACGCCATGGGAATTCGGTGACCAGGAGATCCTGCGGACGAAGTTAGATCAGGGAGATTACAGCCTGGAAGGGCTGGAGCATCTGGTATCAATTGAGAGAAAGTCCCTACCAGATCTTGCGGGTTCGATCACGAAGGGCCGGGACAGATTCATGCGGGAAATCGAGCGGCTCCGAGATCTGGTGAGGTGGCCTATTATCTATATCGAGGCTTCCCGTCAAGACATAGATGATCGCAAATATCGGAGTGCCGTTCACCCAAATGCGGTCCTTGGAACTTTGCAAACGATTTGGATACGCTTCGGCGTTCCATTTCATCTGGCTGGGAATCATCGTCTGGCGGCGATGGATGCCATGAGATTGTTCCATCGCATCGAGGCGGAAATTGAAAAACAAGACATGGAGACAGGCCCTCGACATCAGATCACTGATGCAGACGGAGTTGGCGTGGGAACCAAGAAACGTCGAGGGAAATTGGTTGGTGGGGGATTGTCCCGTGTGCCGGGGACCGGAACCATTTCGGATCCATGAGGAGAAGGGGGGATGGCAGTGCTACAATCTTGATTGTAGTTGGTTCGGGGAAAAAAGTGGATTCATAGAGGAGTTGCTTGCGTGGCAGAGCAGCGAGACGGTTAGCGCCGTTGAATCGCGTTTGCGACGAATGTTGGACCCAGACTCCGTGGAGTCGAGCAAGGTCGCGGCTCAGATCCCAGATATGACCACCATCCGTAAATGGGTGGTATCGAGATCTGGTAATTCAGAGGTCCAGAGATACCTCGATAAACACGCCATATCAACCGAGGTTGCGGATCGGATGATGGTTGGAGTTGAGTTCAACCGTATCAAGATCCCAGTCTTTGGTAGCGACTCGACCGTGGACCTCCCAAAGATCGTCAACATCAAGACGATCAAATTCAGGGGCGGGGGTGACGAGAAGAAGAAGAACATCGGATTGAGAGGCCGGTCTCACGGCCCTTGGCCTTGGCAGCACATCCATGAGTGGGATGCCAAAAAGCCTATTGTGATCACAGAAGGCGAGCCAGATGCGATGGCGCTGATGAGTGTCGGGTGCAATGTGATCACCACCACGGGAGGGGTTGGATCACTCACTTTCGGGAAGTTGCCTACTAAATTGTTCCCAAGCAAAGGCAGCCGCGAGGTCATCCTTTGTATGGATAACGATATCCATGGAGACAGGTGCGGAAGAAAGCTCTTGAGAGCCTTGCAGAAGCGCAATCCAAAAGGGTCGGTTCGGATCATCAGGCTTCCCCAACACGTTGACGATATCTCAGAGTTCCTGGCAGCCGTCAGCCCCGAGGAGAGAGTTCTAGCATGGAATACTCTTGTCGATGAGTCTCCGGTCCAAAAGTCGGACTATGCACATCGGGGGATCTTCGAGAACGGAGGTGAGATCTGCCGTTACGGGAAAGATGACGAGCCTTATCCGCTTGCTCCCTTCACTGGGCTAGTCATCGAAGGCGGTAGCAAGTTTGTCGGAGACGAGGAAAAAGGATACTGCTTCACCCTGCGATTGACGCACAAGGAAGTGAGTCACGGCGAAATCGAAGTTGTCCATGTGCAAGGTGAGGATCTCAGCGATGAGTTGCTTGCTGCGGGAGGGGCTGCGTGGTCGATCCTCAAGAGTGAGGGGGGCATGGTATTCGACTACATTTGTCGAAAATCGACATCCAACGGTCTCACATATCCGCACCGAAAATATGGGTGGGCGTGGGGATACACTGGATCCGACAGGACCCGATTTGTGACCAGGGACGTAATTTTCCAGCCGGGGGGGGCCGTCACTAATTCCGAGTATCGGATGGACCCCGAGGACTCATTCCAGCGCAGTATGCGCTTGCCTCACCCTACACCAGAGAAGGTTCGTGCGGGTGTCGATCTGATTTGGGATCACGCTTACAAATCACACACTTCAGACGTGATGTTGCCGATGATCGTGATGGCGGTGATGGCACCTATTCGCAGGCTTTTAGCCGAAAATCACGATAATTTCTTTGTGCTGGTTAGGGGCGTTTCAGAGGCTGGCAAGACCACCAGGGCAAAGGTCGCCCAGTGCCTCTACGGGGACCTCTGGAGCCACCACAAGTTCCCGACCTTCCAGGATACCCCGATGGCCTTGGAGCGCCGTGTGGCGCAATCAGGGGACTCCTACGTCCTTGTGGATGACCTTGACTACTCCAAGATGAAAGATGCCGATGTCCAGCAGATCCGTACGTGGTTGCAGGGTACCCCGCAGGGAGGGGGGAGGCATCGCTCTGGCAGAGACGGCAGCCTGATGGTTGGGCAAGTTGCCCATGCAATCAAAATCATTACTTGCGAGCATTTGCCCCGTCAGGATCAAGCCCTTCTTGGGCGATCTGTGATTTTGGAGGTCGGCAAGGAGAGGTCTGTCGATGAATCCATGGACATGCACCACGATCTCACCTATCGGAATCGTGAGTTATTGCCGTTCGCCCTTTCTGGGTGGCTAAATCACATCTTCTCGAATCTCGAAATGAGCCAGCAACGCTTTGATGATTGCTGGGATTCATCTCTTGATAACATCCAGGAGATCCTGGACGAGGAGGCCCCCAACGAGTCTTGGAAGTATGTTCCCCAGGCAAGCCGCATCAGAGGCCGGTTGCGGCTCCTTGACTCATTTTTCCACATATTTGTTGAGTGGTGTCGGAGCGAGGGATTTCTCAGGGAGCCGAGGCTGGGGGAGATCCGAGAGGATTGGTCCGATGCCCTTTGTTGCATGTGGCGAAATCTGACCGCAGCCCTCCGAGAGGGGGGAGTTGCGAATCAAGCCCTCCAGGCAATCGAGGGCGCTCTGCTCTCCGGGGAGGCATACCTGGAGGAGGCGGGGCCTGCGGGGCATGATCCAACCTACGATTACCCTCTGAACAGGCATCAGAGCGCCAGGAAAATCGGAGTCTTGATACCAATCGAGTCCCAGCGGTCTGAAGCATTGCTGGACAATATCGTCGATTTTGACCAAAAGACCTACGTTCTAGCACTCCACGAAGGATGCGGTAGGATCTGGGGTGGGAACAGAGACGAATGGCCGAAGAACAAGCAATACCTCCAGGACAACCAACTGATGGACAGCAGGAGGATCCGTCGCCCAGTATTGTGCTACGCAATGACCAAGAAGGCGGCGACGAGGATACTGATGGCACTCGGTCCACGGAGGAGGTGATAGGGCTATCCCATTCATTCCACAAGGAATGGAAGGCTTTCCGAGATCAGTTGTCTAGCAATCACGCGAAGGCCACCGCGTTGTACGACAAGATGATCTTGGCACTTGAACGGATGCTGGAATCGGATGACAACAAAGTTGTCGAGAACGCTTTCAAGCTCTGGCAGAAACTCCAATCAACTGCCTACGCCCAAGACATCGAGTCCTGGAGGTTCAAGCAAGAAGTTGAGGCCCGCGTCCTTGAGCACAGGGAACGCATGAACGGCGTTTCAGGGAATGGCTCGACAAAGGATTGGATGCAAGCGGGAATGAGGGAGTTAGGACGTGGTTGAACCCGGCGATGATTTGGGATCGAGGGTCGCAACCTTGGAGGCATACGGAAAGGTCAACCAGAGATCCATCGCTGACCTACGTGATGAGGTGAAAGTGGTGGCAGCGGGCGTGGAGGAAATCAGGCGCGAGCTTCACGGTGCTCGGATTGCTGGTCGAATTGGCCTTGGCTTGATGATGATCCTCGGATCAATTATCGGCTTTGTCGTGCAAACACTAAAAGGATGAAAGGGTCCCCAGATGGCAAACGAATCGCAGGAGGTCAGAGAGGTGGTTAGAGAAGTTGATAAGGCCACCGCAGTCAA
>CEUI01062545.1_pt1 | contig 18537 bp, 33 predicted proteins | sample 531411 | NCBI WGS metagenome assembly CEUI01 (sample SAMEA2622841, study PRJEB7988) | marine metagenome | isolation source: saline water (ENVO:00002010), including
AGCTTTTGCCAATTTTAATACAATTTCAAATGCTTCTTTGTTGCTCATTTAGTCCTCCGTACTTTTTATAGCCCAAATCAATCCCAAACCGATTACAGCGCAAGGCGCGACAATAATTGCTATGGCTTTTATCATTTCCCAATACGCTTCCATGTTTTACCAATTCATTTTGTATTGCTCTGACACTTCTCCATTCATTTCTTGATTCAGTTCGTCGTACAACGATGTTATCTCATCTTCGTTATAATCAAGGTATTCCATAGCGAGGTATGGTTTTTCCTTGAGCAAGCGAAATGCTAGTTCTTTTATGTCTAACTTTTGTTCGGTATTCATTTAGTCCTCCAATCCATTTAGTTTGCGTTTAGTAAATCTTCCTGCTCAAACGCTATCTGATTTACTGCGTCCGATTGAAATACGTCCATCGCTTCGTCGTTTACTTGGTACGAACCTTTAACGAACGCGCCTTCTGGTAGACCTAACCCCTGTTTTGCCATATCTGACCTAGCTATCTCTGCTGCTTCGGCAAGCGTCTTGGCTTCCACTTCGATGAGTGCTTCCATTTGCCAACTCACGGGTACTTTGATTTTTAGGTTTTTCTTTTTCATAATTATTCTTAATTACTTTTAGAGCTTGAAGAATTTGTGATTACCAATGACCCTTGTGGGCTTTCTGCCTTTAGCCCAATAAGGATTAATTTTTATATTACAATAATGATTTGCTCCACCTGTTACATCGACAAGCGTTTGTTTGGGATCGCACACACTACGGGCGATCTTTCGAGCGTAAGGCATGGACTTGGATTTCCAAAGATAATGCAATTCGCTCTCTCTTTTAACTCCATTCCATATGCTAAACTGCTTGCGTTGTAGGCAAACCTTTGCGGGAGACAACTTACGCGCTCGCGCCCGTTCTTGGATGACACAAGCAACGGCAAACATTCCGATTTCGCCTTCTCCGCGAGATTCTCCGAGGATGGTAAGAGCTACGATGCGTTCTTCTTCGGAAAGAGCTTCGTCAGCAGAAAGAGAATAAGCTCCAAAACACAAAAAGCCATAGATAACCAAAGCTGCAATAATGAAATTAACTACAACTTCAAGTAGAATGTTAACTAAATCCTTCATCTGTTCTTATAGTGCTAGAATCTTGTTAGCAAGTCAAGAATTATTCTCCGTTTTCGGCGGCGGCTTCCGCTTCCTCAATCTCTTGCATTTCAAAAACAGTAGGCTCAAGCTCATTCTCTTCGTCGAGATGAGTTGAAACTTCAATTTTTCCATTTTTGAAAATGACAGTTTTAATGTAACCATCTTCGTTATCGTCCCATCCTACAAGGTCGTAGATGCCTTTTAAATGTTCTAGGATTTTCGCGCCGTTGTTACCAGCTTCTTCTTGAGTCATGTTATCTTCGTTCATTTTTATATAATTATGTTTAATTGAAATTAACTTTTTAAAAAGGGAGCGGCGAGAAGGAGGAACCAGAGGACTCGCCGCCCCCATGTTTTGCCCTTTGCCTACTTAATACGTTTCATCGTAATCGTAGTATTCATCCTCTTCGTCGTAGTAATCGTCTACGAGAGCTTCTTCGAGAGGGCGTTCGATGGTTTCGTGAAGCGCGACTACCTTATATTTTGCTGTACGGAGTTTTTGGCAGTCACAATCATGCGGAACGCTAACAACGTCCGATGGGTCAATCTCCACGATCATAAGGTTCCCGCCCCCACTAGCGTAACCTTTGGCGTATTCATAGCTCCCCGCATGAAAACCATACGAACAACCCATGTTGGCATCATCACATACCGTATTGCGCGGCATTTCCAGAATTTGCCCAACTGAATTATCAAACTTACCCGAATAACAATCGGTGAAGTCTGACTTTACTCCTTTATAGGCAAGAAAGTTGCCGTCAGGAGTTAAAGGCATATTCTTATGCTCCAAGAAACGATACAACTCTTCTACCGAGCGGCGGGAAGGGTTGTCCATCAATTTGTCCAAAAAACGCAAAAGCGGTTTAAAGGGCAAATCGTTTTGCATGAAGTGGAGAACCCTATCAACAACGTGATTGTGGACTTCCACATCTTTATAATAGACCGTGTTGTTATCTACACGGACATTTCCTTCGACATAGCTTTCAATGGCTTGCCCCAAGTCGAACAGTTCCTCCAAGTCCTCATACCTTTCCTCCGTAAGAGCTTCTTTGGCAAGGGTGAAGTTCGGACTGTCGCTCGACATGGTATGGACTTTACCATCCAAAACCACGGTCAGGCTATTGTCTGTCAGGATTGACGCATTTAATGTCATGTTTTATTCCTTCTTTATAAGGTTTACGTTTAACTTTTCTTATTCTGCCATAATCTTGGAGGCTCGTCAAGGGTTTTTTTCAGTGTAATTACCTTTAAGATGTACGAGGTGAATTTTTTAGGTTTTCCAATAGAAATCCACGAATGTGTGGACGGAAATTGGAAACATGACACAATTTTCATCTATTCAACCAACAGAATCATTGAAAAACGCGACATTCACGCAATTTTACAATTTTTATACGACGAGGGATACATAAAAGATCGTCGAACTAAATACATCATCGTTGATTCTGAGGCGCATGACAAAAAAAAGCCGAAATCTTAAAGCACTTTACGTTGTTTTTCTTTTTCTTATAATTGGAACTGTTTACAAAACAGGATTTGCTACTTTTTGGAACAAGGGTAAAAGCATGGCTCCGACTATAAACGACGGGCAATATCTCGTTGTTAATAAAGTTTTCTATAATTATACCCCGATAGAACGATATGATATAATTGTAATTCGGAACGGTTCGGAAAATTTAATTAAACGTATCATTGCTATGCCTAATGAAGTAATTAAAATAAAAGCTGGCAAAATTTTTGTTAACGGAAAGCCCTTGATAGATGACCCTAAAGAACACGCCAAAATTGATGCTAGGGTGTTTTACGGGCCAAAAAAGATACCCTACGGATGCTATTTCTACATGGGTGATAACAGGGAAATTTCATCCTATGGAATTGTCAAAGAAGAAGATGTTCGGGGTAAAGTAATTTTAAACTAAAAACCAAAACCTACAAAATGAAAGAATCAGAATGGTACTATGACCATTCCACAAAGGAATGGTGGATGGTAACGGTTGCTACCAATTCAAACCGCATACCAAAATTAAAAATGCCAGAATCGGCGCAAAAAGGTAAACCTAATGCCAAAATTTATGGTATAAATTTGGTAGGAGAAAACTCGAAACTGTGGCGCATTATCTTTGCGTTGTCAGGTTGTGTGGGTGTTTCTTTAGCCATAATAGCTTTCCTGCTTTGTAATAATTCATAATTATAAACAATTACAAAACGGGAGACAAAAAAAGAGAAGGTGACGGAAAAACCTACTAAACCGTCACCCCCTCTTGGGGATACTCTCGCGGAAAACCTACTAAACCGCAAGAGAATTGTTTACCATGTTGATGTAATCAGCAATTCGCTCTTTTAGCTCATCGCTAATACCCCGCCAGTGGCAAAGTTCAAGGTCAAAAAGCAAGGGGTAAGTGCTTCTCATATCGTCCTGCATTTTTGACGCTGAAAAATTAGCTTTAATTGAATTTTCTTTAACGTCTACTCTAACGTCTCTACCTAATTCATGGATAACTTCCATTTGCTTTCTTTTTTCATTGAAGGCTTTTTCGTTTTTTGAAATAGTACGAAAGACCTTTGCGGCAATAGAGTTTTTATCCTCAATCATATCAAGGATAGATACCATTTTCAAAAGACTATTTTCAAAATGATTGTGTTCTTGCTGGTTAGCCATGTGTTGCCCAAGGTTATCGTCTTTGATTTTCTTTTTGAGAGCTTTCGAGGCAAAATCCCAAAGCAAAATTGCGTTGTCATTTTTTTCTAATTTGCCACTATCCTTGAGTTTAACCCCGTAGATTTTAGTGTCTGATTCAATGATTTCACTTTTAACTAAATCGGCTATGATTCTGTGCATAGTGTTTCCTCGCAACTGCGATTCACTGTAATCATAAGCCATGAAACGTGATAGATTGACATATAAGATTTTTTCGTTATCCAAATCTACTTCGGCAGGATTCCAATAGTCAGACTGAGTAGTATGGTATCTATCTTTTGTAATATCAAACTCGAATAGTTTTTTAGAATGTTTTTTGTTTGCTTTACCGTTGGAGCTTCCGTAAACATAAGAGTCTAGTTTGTTCTCAGGAAGAGATTTCAGTTTTACCAAATCATCCTCAATAAACCCAAGGTGTTTGATTGCCTTTTTGTTTAGCTTGCCGTCCTTAAACGTAAGAAGATAAACGTCTTTATCTTGCTCCTCAACCAAGGGAACGATTCGTGATAGCACTCCCCGCCGATGCTTTTCGTCGTTTAAAATGACAATAGAATTTTCTTTTGCATAAACTCTTCCAACGCTACTCCCAGATACTTTACGTTTGCCTCTATAACTACGAGCATATTGGTGGAACTCGCATTGATACTTATCACTCTCGTCACAATCCAATAAAACTCTTGCGTCACCGATTGGTTTACCCTTAAAAGACACTCCCTTTTTGATAAGGCTACTCAAGGAGTAAAGAGTACCGTTGTAATCCAACAGTTCATGGCTTAATTTTTTAGCTTGCCATAGGGAAGCGCAACTACTAAATTCTTTTTGCACGAATTTTGTGATTTGTTCGCTGGCTTTTTTAATTTTTTTAATTAAATTTTTGTTTGTGTGTTCGGTATATTGCAAACCTTCGCGGCTCGCGGCGATCTCCACATCTCCGATTTCTAATTCAAGAACCAGATTTCCGCAAGCGAAATCTGAAAGAGGTGAATCATGTCCAAATTTTAACTGGTCAGTATCAATAGGGTATCCGATGTTTCCCATTACGGCAATAGGATTTTCGTAACGATGAATACCGCTTTTCCACTTCCAACCACAACCCTCATAAGTATATTCATAATCGACCTCAACCTGAGAACCGTTTACGAGAGGCTTCGTTTTGAAAAAGTTAAAAAGATTTTCGGATTTAGAGCGAAACTCATCAATGTCTCCCAAGCGAACAGGAATAACAATCTCCAAACCATTTTCTTCATCAGTTTCCTCTACTGAAAGTTTTGCAATTTGTCCAACTTGAGTATCATCAATGAAAGCGTTGTAAGAATGTTTCTTCCCATCAATGAAAGAGTTAATTACAAAATTATCACCATAAGAAAATGCGCTCTTTGAGCCAATGCCAAGCATCCCTGTTTGAGAATTAGTGTTTCGCTTTGTAGATTCGCCGTAAAAAGCATAAACATCGTTAATCTCATTATCGGTTAACGCAGGGCCGAAATCCCTTACTTTAAATTGTAGATTGAAACGAGAAGGAAGAGTCACTTCTATTGGGCGTTCAGAACAACCCGCCTCGACATGAGCATCAGCGGCGTTAGTAGAATACTCACGAATGACCGCAGTTACTTTGTCGGTATAAAGTTGGTTCCGTAGAACATTAAAGATGTGAGCGACTCCATCCTGCTTAATCCCGAAAGAAACAGAATTTTTTACGCCTTTGGCTTGAACGGTTTTAGGTTTTTGTACGCTAATCATTTTTCAGTAGGTTTAATTTGTCGTAAACTGTATCCCTACTCTACTCAACTCTTGCTTCTTGGTCAAGAAGTTTTTTTCGATAGCGTTTGCCGTCATTAAATGCTTTTCTTTGTATGGGGCATTCAAATGAAAAGTGTTTGCCCTTCGCTCCTTCTTCAAACAAAGAAAGATAGGTAAACAAATCCATCCCTAGCTTGCTTGCTCTTTTTGAAAGGTTCTTAATCATTGAAAATTAAATTACACCGCTGTTTTATAATTATGGTTAATTATCCTTTTATGAAATGAAGTAGCCTCATCATGCCATCCCGCATTTGCGAGTATGCGCGGCGTATAGAATAGATGAATACCTTTGTCGTTTTTTTCTCTTACTAGGATAGCGGGAGACATACTCATGGGTTTTTTGTAACTGCGAATTTTTACATCACCTTCAAAGAATGAGTTCACAGCTTGAGTTGCCGCCTCCGCAGCAAGATTTGGAGTTTCTTTATTATTTGGCAGTTTTACGTTCTTATACCAACTTTCGCTTTCGACTGTAAATTCTTTCATTATTTGTTTCAGTTCTGTTGGTTATCATTTAACAATGGTAGTAGAATCTTATCTTTAAGTCAATGTTATTTGGCTGCTTTCCTTTGGTTTTTTGTTATTTGAGTGTAATTAAATGTGCCTAAACCAACAAGGGAATACGGCATGAAAAAAACCTCAGAACTTGAAGTCATAGCTCTACTTAAAAAAAGCCTTAAACTAATAAAAGAAATATCTTTTGAATCATGCAGACATGACGACTCTGTTATTGAAGATAATAGCAGAAACATAAACAAGTTAGCCCATGAATCATTCAAACTACTAGAGCGACGAGAAAACTCGCTCCAAGAACCAAAAGAATGACAAAAACGAGGGTCAAAAGACCCTCAAGCTCTCGTTTGAATTTAGAAGTAGCGTTACGAATGTAACGATGCCGCTGCTTCTTCTGCGACTCGATCATTGTCTCCTTGAGCCTTTTGGTTAACATTGTCTAACGATTCAGAAATTCCGCCTGTTAAGCTCTTTAGGCTTGCCTCCATATCATTCTCCTTTTGACGCTGTAATTCAGCCTCATGGTCTTGACGCATTTTTAATTCATAACAGCGTTGTAGTAAAAATTGGCGTTCTTCTTCGTTTTCAATTTTTTTAGATTCCCACCAAGGAATACCAGCGTAAAGATAAAAAATCCAATTTTGCTCATAAGGCGTCAAAGGGCGACTCTCTTGTTCGTCCGTTGCTCCTTCGGCATTCTCTACATTTTCAATGTTTTCTTGTTGTTCTTCTGACATAATAAACCTTTCTTTATTGACTGTAATTATGAATATTTATTCAAAATTGAGGAAACGGCAACAATTTCTATTCCAACCAAATTACCAACCCCATTCCTGTTTAGGGTTATCATTGAGTGATCTCTCTCGTCCATGTGAATGCAATCTGCCCCAAAAGTCAGTTGTTCATCGCTTGTAACAAGACCTATGGTAAGAGTATCACAATCTTCATCATATCTTATTTGGCCGTTTTCATTTAGCCCTTCAAAAATGTCTGATACCTTATTTAATTTCAAGGCTAAAATCCCGCCGCTATTGACCACAAACTGTAAGTCAACTCTGCCTTCACAATATGAATGCCAGTAAGTTTCGTCAACTAATGAAGGCTCTTCAACGGTCAAAACAAGTCTATCTTTTAAATTGTCATATCTTATTTGGCCCATTTTATTTGGTATCTAAAAGTAGATGGAGTCTCTCGTTAAACTCCTCGTGAGGAACATCAGCATAAGTTAAGACTTTCGGGAAATTAGTCCAATAATCTCTGTGCTGGTGTCTCTTGCCCTCCATTTTTCCCTCTGCCATTAACGATGCTACGCTTGAAATAGGAAACGCTGTCGCTTTTTGCATAGCACTAAATCTATCATCTGATTTAATTAGCTTTTCTTCTTTCCAAAGTCTATTGTCTTTGTAGACTTTAGCTACTATAATTACTTCGTCTTTATTTGCGTACCCGCACCCTGAAACAAAAATCTTATTTAAAGTTTCGTCATCCAAATCACAATCTCTAATTAAAAATTTAACAAAATCACAATGCCCTTTGTATCTTAAAGTTTTATAATGGCAATCATCTACGCCTCGCTCTTTCATGGAATCAATTGAGTGGGACGCACCTCCGCTTGTATAAAAAGCCTCAAGCTTACCTAATGATTCCGTGTCTACGTCCTCAAGGCCATCCATCCCTTTGACGGTTACTATTTCTCCGCTTTTTAACACTAAACAATCGTCTCTGTATTCGTTTATTAGCCCATCAACCGACCATGTAATTCCATAACGTAAAGGATTATTGTTGCTCAATAGATAGTCTGGTAGTCCACCCACCATCATTTCTACTTTTGTTATTTGGCCGTTTTTGTGTAGTTCTCGATAACCTTGTTCAGCTAGTATATTAACCCAACCAGGAGCAAGACCAAGATCAGTAAATACTGGAGCAGTCGCTTTCCATAAAGCTGATGACTTTATAGACTGGGAAACGTCAACTCGCCCCCCAAGGTCACAGTAACGGACTCCGTTTTCTACGCACCACAACCCAACCTTTTCTGTCTGGTGATAAGGTAAACTGCTAATAACAACGTCTGGCTTGGATAAAGCCTCTATGCCTTTGCAAATATCATTGGCGTCATCAACCACAAAGAAATCAATCGTCTCTTTGCCCTTCGGAGTTGGCATATTTGTGGTGGCATTTGCATTGGTATCCATCCCAATGATATGGTCAGCCCCCAGCTTTTGCATCGCGTATGCAATCGCTGTTCCCATTCTACCTACTCCACAAATTAAAACTTTCATTGCATTATTTTAGTCCTTATAAACTCTTCGCCGTCTAAAATCCATACTGTTTCTCCGGGTATACATCCTTTGCTTTGGATAATTTTATATCCTCCACTCCTGTTCTTTCTGGCTACTGTTTTCCAATGACGCTCAAGATAGGGTTTAGTAACCATTTTTGAGACGCCTATTTTTTCTTTGAAACTTTTGCCTTTCTCCTCGCCTTTACTTTAGCGGGCTTCATCTCTGGGAGAATAGCTCTTATTTCGTCTACTAGATGTAGTTCTAAAGCTTCGTCTGGACTAATCCACCAATCTTTTCGATCCCAATTTTTCTTAATCTTTTGTTTGGTAAGTTTAGAGCGATTAGTAAATATTTCCAGAATCCTTTCCTCTATTCTTTTTACAAAATCTACCTCGTCTTCAATTTCGTAAGTTTTGCCAGCAGCACCAAAAGCAGCACGGTGTATCATAATCCATGCTTGACCGCCAACCCAGCGAACATCTCCAGCTTGAAGAAGAATGCCCGCCATAGATGCAGCCATTCCAAGTGTGCCAGTCGTTACTTTATGCCCCTTGCTTCTGAGGTGTTGCAAGAAATCGAACAATTCAAACCCGTCAATTATGCTTCCGCCCGGTGATGAAAAGATTATTTCTATGTCACACTTTGGATTGATTCTAGACCATTCAGTCAGCTTTTTCATGCACTGATGCACTGAATTTCTGGAAACGTCTCCAGAAAATCTATATAAATAATTTTCTTCATCAGTAGCCTTTTCGCGCTCTCGCTTGCGCCAAGCCTCTCTAGCTTCAAGCTCTGCTTTAATCGCCGCCGCTTCAGCTTGCCTACTTTCAATCTCAATTTTTTTCGTTTCCGCTTGGACTTTAGCTATCTCGGCTTCGATCTCTTTTTTAGTTCTTTGTGGAATTGATTCTTCACTCATAATATTATTATTTGTTTATGTTTTTTTATTTAATAGTATTTTACAATTCTTCAATTTTTTTAGCTTTATCATCAATGATTATGTCGTTTGGGGGCTTCCTATATTTGCCTTTCGATCCTGTCGAAAGCTCATGGAATTTACAACCCCAAGACTCTAACTGTTTCCAAGTAAAATCATAGTAACATTTACCCATGCTTATGGACTTCTCTGAGCCTCCCCTCGCAGTCCAATAAATTATATACCACCCCTCATCGTATAACTTATTTATTTTTGCTATATTTTCTTTTAGGGGAATGGCTAAATCGTACCTACGTTTTTCTTCGTAGGTGCAAATAGTTTCATCAACGTCTACCAAGGCAACCTTTTTGTCATCAGCTTCAAATTGTTTTGACTCATGAAACTCTTGGTTTTGAGCAAATTCTGGGTGTTGATTATCCATATCTTATTTAATTATCTCAACAAAAAAGAATAAAATCTATTTTATTTTCTTGAAGTTTTATTTCATTCCTTGCGGAAAGGTCAGCCTATCCGCATGGTTGACTGTCCAGCTAATTTCATGAGTTACTGCTCTAAATGTTCTAGCTGCACTTGGAAAACCATTACCAGATTTTTTAACTCCACCGAAAGCTAGATGAGACTCTGCGGCAATCGAACCACCATTCCAGTAAATCATACCAGCATCACATTCGTCCCGCATAACTCTAGCTTTTCTAAAGTCATTAGTTAAAACTCCTACCGCTAATCCATATTCTGTATCATTATATATATGAATTGCGTCTTCGATAGTATCAAAAGGTATGATTGCTACATGGGGGCCAAACACTTCATCTCTCAAGTAAGGCGCATCGTAGCCTCTCCATTCTGTCTTATAAACCATAGGGGTGATATAATAAGCTCCGTTTTTATCTTCATAATTTGGATGCAATAAGACTTCTGCTTCTTGATCACTAGCAACCATATCGTTATAATCACGAACCTTCTTGTATGCTTGCTTGTTTATCATCGGCCCATAATAAACATTTTCGTCAGGAACTGTTTCATCGTAAAAAACAACCGCTGGGCTTCCTTCTCCGTAGGTTACTTTCTTAAACGGGTTGCCCGTCTTCAATTTAGAAGCTTCTTCGGCAAAGCGTCTTGCAAATTCTTCGAAAATACTCCTTTGGACAATCATGCGCCCAGAAGAAACGCAACGCTGACCAGAAAGTTTAAACGCGCTTGCTACTGCCGCTTCAACAGCCAAATCCATTTCCACATCATCGAAAATAATACAAGCCGATTTACTACCTAATTCGCAGGAGGTTGTTTTATGCCAAGACTCAGCAGCCACTCTACGAATATGCTTTCCGACTGTGGCTGAACCAGTAAAACAAATATGATCGCAATCACTCCGAACCAAAACGTCACCAACAATACCGTCACCATGCACCATATTAATGACTCCACGAGGGAACCCAGCGTCTGCATAAATTTCGATAGCCAGTTGCGTTGATAATGGGGCGTCTTCACTTGGTTTTATTACTATTGTATTTCCTTCCACTAACGCTGGCGCTGCATTCCAAAACATACCAATCGCTAATGGAAAATTAAAAGGTGTTACTATAGCTATTACACCCTTTGGTTTGCGGAGCATATATGAATCTTTATCTTCAATCTCTGACGCAACAGCTTCTCCGTGTGGGTAACGCCCAGAGCCAAAAGCAAATTGAGCCATGTGAAGGGCTTCGTTTACTTCCGCTACAGACTCGTTATAATTTTTGCCAGTTTCAAATGAAATAGCTTTCGCTAGGTCTTCTTTTCGCTCTTCAATAAGCTGCGCGACTCTATTCATGTAATCAGAACGAACAAACCTACTAACCTTTCGCCATTTTTTAAAAGCACGACGAGCAGCTAAAACAGCCTTATGAACTACAGCGATATCACTTTGAGGGAATGAGCCTAACGCTTTACCAGTAGCAGGATTGATTTTGACATACATTTCGGGAGTAGCCTCCCATTTTCCATCAATATAATTTCGGCCTTCAAAGCCACCATCAACATAGAATTTCATATTATTGCCCTTTCGTACTTTCCATGAGCCCTTTGACATTAAGCTCACAAAATCCTTTACCATCTCTTTTAATAAGTTCATAAATTACTCCTGTAAGTTTAGACGGTTTAGTAAAAACTTGTTTCAAACCTGGACACTCCAAGGGTTTTTCAGATAAGAACTCTGCATACCCTTTAGATTTCCAATCAGCCATTACAGCCTCAACGTCATTAACTTGATAAGCCATGTGGTGAATACCCGCTCCCTTTTCAGCTACCCAATCGCCAACTATGGAACCAGGAGGGCCATCGCTTACAAAGATTTCGGGAGGTGCGTGATATTCGCATTTAACTGGTTCGTATGGCGCTGGGGCATAACTATGTAAGGCCCAATTAATTGTATCTGGCGCTCTGGTTTCTGGGGGAACTAAAGCTAGACATTCCGCTTTGGAACCGTCATCAAATTCTATTTGAAACTCGGTTCCAATTCTATACCCCAAAGACTCTCTAAAGAAATCCGCTGTATCATAGCGATTTTCAACACGGTAAGCAATATGATCTAGTCTCATAATCGACAATAAAAGATAGACTTATCTAATAAATTGTCAATCAAAATCATCATCTTTTCTAAATAAAAACATTCCAAGCGCGATCATCGCAATCACATAGGATATGCCCAATAAAATAACAGAAATAGATTCCAATGTATAGGTTTTTTAAGTTTTTTATTCAAAATGCCCCTTGTCTTTTCTTTTACGGAGCGCCTGTTTTAAGATTACATTTAAATCAAGCTGAATTTCTCCTTTTTTATACATTTTATATTCGGAATCTAACTCTGCCAACTCCCACCCCACATCTTCTCTAGGTATTATTAAATAACAATAGTTTTTAACGTATTCAATACTGCTGTCTACAGAGACAAGGCCGTTTTCGTAGCCAATTTGCACGGCTTTTTTAAGCTTCACTTTTTCCTCCATTTACAATGATTATAAAGAAACCTACTTAATGCATCAGCAAATCTTTTAACCTCCGTTTCGCTTTTGTCCCAGAAAAAAGCGTGAGCAAATTCGTGAATTGAAGTATTTAGAAGGGTTTGGTCAGTCCTGTGAGGGTTTATTGTTATCTTCGGTCTAGAATTTTGCGGATTTGTGCATACTCCGTCGCAATCGGGGCCAAATTGATTTTTGTTTGGTTTTCTGAAGATGACCTCGTATTTTTTGTTGTCTGCATTCTTAAATGTAAATCCGTTTTTCACCTACTATCTGTACCCCAAGTGATGAAGTTGCTCTGCAATCTCCCAAACTTTGTCATCAACTTCGATTGTCACATTGTATTTTAGTATCATTTTTTCACGGAAAAAACCCCACTCTTCTTCGTCGAGCTTGGTGGGGAAAAAGTCTAAAAACACACTTTCGTCAGAAACGTAGTCTACGTCCATGCCGAGTTCTTTTAGAATTATTTGGGAAGAGTCCGCAAATTTATCTATGTAATACCCAGAGCCAAGCTCAATCTTCCTCATTTTCAGTCCAATCTTCCTCGCGTTCGAGGATTTGTAGTTTTTGGTTTAGATAATTATCGAAAGACTCTTCGGAGAAAATTTCTCCAGTTTCCTTCTCAAATTCTTCGATGAACTCTCCGTCTATCTCGAACATCAACTCAATAGTTTTATCGTTGACTTTGTATTCTCTGATGAGTTCTAATTTCATGTTAAGACATCTCCACTTTACTGAAGTTTGTATAGGGGGGTTTCGACTGCCATTGAATTTGTCTACCCGTGTCTCCATTGAACCAGTAATGAGCAACTTGTATCTGCGTTGGGTTTAGTTCTGGTTTGTCGATCAAACGGGGGTCATCCCAATCCAAATAATAAATATCATAAATAGAATCTACAAGATTGGTGTCGTCTTTAGCTCTAACGTGCATCTCAACAAAATCTTGAGCTTCCTCAAGAGAGGTGAAGTGTAATTTGCCGCCATCCATCCAGCCGCAATAACCGTTCCAAGTAAGGTCGTTCTCCTCCTCAAAAGTCATATATTCCCTTTCGGGCGCAAAGCTGCCCCGAACATTCTCACTGAAAATCCATTCGCCTTGCTGCCTTTCATAGCAATAGACTATGTATTCCCAACGCACGCCAGTTTCGCCTTTTTTGCCTTCATGTCCCTTTGGGTCACGGTGTTCTTCTTCGTATTTACAAGTAACCGTCCAAGTAGCTAATGCTGCTGAAGGTACTGCTGCTTTAATGAAGTCTCTTCTGTTCATTTTTTAATCTTTCCAAACTATTTTTATTAAATTTTCCCCAAAAAACTCTTCGGTATACCTTACTGCGTCCTCTGCATTAAAAGGCTTACAAGTATAGATGTCTACAGAAAAAAACTTTGGGATTCTGTCGTCCCAAGTATATATATGCATACCACTTTCTTTCCAGTGGACAAAAGCACACCAACCGTATTTAGGCTCGTGATTCAAAATTGGATTTGTAACCAAACTCATGTTTAAGACACTACTCATCTCGATGGCGTATCTAGTTATATCTTCTGGAAGAAAAGTATTATGAAGAGTACCTTCAATAATACATCTCTGTCTACATATATCTGGAGCTAACTCTTCCCAATTACTCATAATTATTTTTAGCGCACAACACAAACCAATCACCATGAGCCTCTGCTGCTGTGATATTTTTTATTGGTTCCGCGTTGTGCCAAAGTTTCTTGTCGTTTAGTATAATCATCTCTCCATCTTGAAGCTCTTTAACGGTAAAAGGCTTGGCGTCTTTTTCATCGTAAACCATTAAAGCTCCCCCGTCTATATTCATTCTATCAATGCCTATTACAGCAATGTAATCAAAACCATCTTGATGAACGCCTTCTGGAGAAACTGGCGTAAGAACGGTGTCGCGCAAAGGCTGAACTCTCATTTGATGAATTTCTATCTCCTGACCATCAAGTAAGTCGCTTGACTTTTTAAAGGTGAGGCAAATTTCTTTCATAAGTTCGCTTTGCAAAACCTTATCTTCTATTTCTTCGAAAGAGCGCGATACGCCTCCTTGGTGTTTGTTTACGTCTTCGCTTTGAGAAAATTCTCTGCGCGGCAAGCGGGTTATTTCAGCCTCCAATTTAGCGTTCCAAAAGGAAGTCCTAAGTTCAATTACTGAATAGCGTCTGAGTCGATATTTTCCATCTTTGTGATCTGTGTGCGGTAATCTGTCAAATGATCTTCGCACATCATCAATCAACTCAACATCAATTTGATTTAGCTGTGCTAACTTCATGTATAAAATATAACAAGTTCTTGGCTATTAATCAAGTTTTTCCACACACCCTCTTGATCAAATCCCATATAACCGCAAAAACAACCCGTAAAAAATAAAAAGCGCTGTAAACCCCCAGCAATAGGAGGTCTTTTATGTAAGATAATCTACCTCCAGATTCCATTGCTCCATTCCTTTATTACGTTTACTATTACAAACTTAAGGTTCTTCCATTCTTTTAGCCTTCTCATCACATAGGGCAACCAGTTTTCTCCAAAAGGAACGTATATCCTAACCTTATACCCTTCGTCTTTCATTTTCTTTTGCGTGTCTCTTCTTACTCCATATAAGAACTCATAATCAAAAAATTTAGGTTGAGGTATTAAATCCTTTATGTCTTCCAAGATATCGTCGTCATGAGTTGCTATCGCTGGATTATTCGCCTTGATACTGTAGAGGTTCGCTGCGTGATTAAAAAAGCTGGACTCGATATCAGAGTAGGTTTGGTAGGCTATTTTTTCGCTTTCGCTGTATGCTCCTTTTACTAGCCGAACAGAAACGTCTTTTTTTATTAATGACTTTAAATCACATTCTGTTCTGAACAGGTTTGCTTGGATAGCTACTCCAACGTTTTGATATTTTTGATTTAATCTTAAACACAGGTCTAACGTATGAGAGGTCACGGCTGAGTCTTCCATATCCAGCCTAATTGTATGCCCATTAGCCGCAGCTTTTTCTACTATCGTATCCAAAAAAGAAAAACACAATTCTTTATCTATCAAAAGCCCCAACTGAGTTGGCTTTATTGAAATGTCAATTTTTTGATCTTTATAATCATTAATGACTTTAAAATACTCTACAGAAGCCTTTACGCTGTCTTCGACTGTTTCGGCTTTTTCTCCTACATAATCTATAGAAACCTCATATCCCTCTTTTAGTAATTTACTAATAGGATTTTTTGCTGATTCAAAGTCGTATCCAGCAATAAACCTTTTCGCAAACGGATAAAGAAGCTTCATTATTCTTTCTTTTCTTCTTCGTTTTCTTCTTTGCCGTCTGTTTCTGGCACTACGGTTTTTGATATAGTCCATTTACCGTTGTTGTCTAACAACACTAAAAATGCCTCTCCAGATTTCCATTCTAATTGCTCTTTGAGAATATCTAAGGTAATAGATATCTCGCCAGCGTTAGGGTGAGCTTCTTGCTTTTTTTCTTTGTTTTCTTCAGTCATATTTTATTTATTTTTAATTAAGCGTAATTCACTTTCGACCATGATATAATTCAAAAATCAATTTAGCAATGGCAATATCCTCAATCGCTACGCCCGTAGAGTCGAAAACTGACACCCCTTTATTTAACTGCATAGTTTTATGGTTTTTGATTAAATCGCTTATTCCAATAACATTTAAATAAGGCCACTCATTATACTGCAACTCTCCAGAATGCGAAGCCTGAACATGATCGTCGCAAAAAATATCCGCTGCGCCATCAATGACGTTACTCATCAACTCTCGTTTACCCTTTGCGTCAGCACCAATAGCATTGATGTGACAATTGTTTTTGACATCGCAAATATCAAGATAAGCCTCAGTTGAGGGAGTAAGGGTAGTAATGACACTTGCGCTCTTAACCGCTTCTTTCACTGTTTTATTTCTTCCATATGAGCGAGCAAAAAGCTTTTTGCCTAACCAACGCATCATATCTTTCTGAACCCGTTCGTTTTTATCATAAAGCTGAATGTCTATATTATTTCCATAGATTGTTTCATAAGCTTTAATGTGGTATTTAGCTTGCAACCCGCATCCAATAAAAGCGAACTCCGTTGCGTTTTGGGCGCAATATTTCGCGGCAATAGCGGAAGTAGCAGCAGTCCTGTAGGCGGTTAGGGTAGTACAATCCATTGTCATTAAGGGATACCCCGTGTGTCTGTCGCTAAAAATAAGCGTTCCCAGCGTAGTTGGGAGCGGTGGGCCATCAAAGTACCTTGGGTCATCAACTTGACAATTTTTAGGGAAAACCCCAATCCACTTCAAAGCGGCATAGCTTTTGAGTGCCGCTGGCATAGCTCTAAAATCCCCCCCCTTCCCCTTAAGGTAAACCTTGGGAACCATATAGGCAGATGGATCAATAAAAGCCTCCTCAATAGACTTTATAACCTCGCTCCATTTAGAACGAAGTAAATCTTCTATTTCTCCATCTTGTAGATAAATCATTCTTCAGGCTTATTTAAAAAATCAGACGGCCTTAGTATATGGAATTGCCACTCTTGCTCTTGAGATTCACTGCCTCCACCTTTTTTGCCATTCGGAACACCTTTGCCATTTTTGCCTTTACCCTCTCCCTTTAGCTTAGAAAGGCTTCCAAAAACAGGCTGTCCTCGTTGTAATTTGCCTCTTATTTGGTTTTCGATCTGTTCGTGAAGCCCCCTGCTGTACGCAACCCCAAAAAGTCTTGGTTCTGGATTATCGCCTTTGTATCCAAAAATTTTCATCAAAAAGCTTCTATCATCTTCAGCAGATTCTAAGAGAAAAAATATATCTCCTTTGTAGCCTGTTTGCTTATTTGGCTCTTTTACTACAACCCAATGAACTAGCACTTTATCTGGTAGGTCGTTTTCTAAGGCTGGCCAACCCAAGTAAGAATGAATTGTAGACCAAAAAATAATTGTAAAAATACAATAGGTAGCTATGCTGGCCGTTTTCAAATGCCATTTCAGCTTTGACTCTGAGAGAAGCCAGAGGGACATACCCCCAATAATCAATAATAAAACTGGTAATGTAACGCTCATATTTTATCTCCAAATTGAATTGACCATTCGGCCCTCTATCATTGTTTCAAGACTTTCCCATGTATACTTCACGTCTCTGTCTGTATTAAGGCAAAACCTCGGATTTCCTGATTGGAAATCGTCAACATGATAATTTCTACGCAGTTTCCTGCTGGAAGTAAGTAATACTTCCAAAACTTGGCCTTGGTTATGTTTCTTTAGCTCGTTTCTAAGATGTTCATATGGGTTTACCAGCGTCATAACAACATCATCTTCTTGCGTCTTATTTAGGTAGGTCGCTACAGCGTTTGCTGCTTTTATGTTTTCTTCACGCCCCTTACGGTCATAGCTTTGATTAGAAAATAAATTTCTAAAATCATCACCATCTATATGGTAAGTGGTTAACGCGTAAGAAGCAAGCCTTCTACCTAAAACAGTTTTGCCTGAAGCTGGTTGTCCATATAAAAGATAAATCATTCTCCTAATGGGTTAGTTAAAATAGCTGGAAGCTCATTAACTTCTATGACCTCCCCATTCTTATCGGTTTTGAATCTAAAGGCTGTCTTTTCGTCGCCAGTAGCTTCAAAAGCTTTTTTCTTAACTACTATTTCTTTGTAAGGCTTTACTTTGATAAGGGTTATAGTTGCTTCTGTTGGCCCTTCATCTTTTTTTCTATAAACGTGAACGTTGACAATATTTTCCCCTTCTACTGCTCCGCGAAAAGCTACTATTTCCTCGTTAAAACCCACTACTTTTCCCTGTGAGTCTACTTGTAAACTGTTATTTCTAGATTTACCAAGCGCGTCGTGATTTAAGCTAATTAAGCTGCCTTCCCCGCCCTCTCTGTTGTTAAAGCTTACCACATGGCCTGAAGCCGCCTGAACATATAAATCTAAATCGTCTTCGCTTTCGCCTTTCCAAGTGAGGATAACTTCATACAAAGTGTTTGGCGGACGCATCTTAGTTTCTTCTTCTTGAGATTTTAAAAGGAAAAGAATTGCCACAAGCATCAGCAAGCAACAAAACAGTACATCAATAAACGGCCTAAAAGAGAAAAACTTCTTGTATCCTTTGTTAATCATTTTTTTATTTCTATAAATTTAAATAACCAAACTCCTATGAAAATAGTTATCGCAACCGATAC
>CEUI01034839.1_pt1 | contig 18522 bp, 19 predicted proteins | sample 531411 | NCBI WGS metagenome assembly CEUI01 (sample SAMEA2622841, study PRJEB7988) | marine metagenome | isolation source: saline water (ENVO:00002010), including
GGAAACCAACAATAAAGACCAAAAATACACAGATTATATAGGTCCCATAAATACTTACAGAGAACTATATAATCTTCCCCCTGAAGAGCCCTGTTTTAATTAAAATGAACTCTTTTTATCAAACTCACCTCCAAAACAAACACCTTAGAAGGGGGCTAATTTTTCAAGAAGTCCTAGATACTTTCTCAGGCCCGATGAACATCTTAGAAGTGGGTACCATTAATAATTTAAACCACAATGAAATAGTTGGGGCGGGTTGGAGTACCTTTTGGTGGTGTGACTACATAAAAGAAAACGGCGGAAAACTAGTAGTCGTGGACATAGATGGTAAAGCAATCGACTGCTGCAGGGAAGCCGTGGCGGATTTTATTGATAAAATAAATATTGAGTTCCATGCTCTGGAAGCCACGCCCTTGATTTCAAGCGCATATGATCATGGGAATATTTTAAATTTTGTTTACTTAGATGGATCAAATTGTGAAACAGAAACAAAAAATCAATTTTCTAAAATTGATAGAAGCCAAACTTCAATTTTGTGTGATGATTTTGATCGTAAAGGAGGCCTTCTTCAACACGACTTGGTAGACGACCCCAGCACCCCCAATATTGACAACTACAAAGAAGGATTAAAAAAAGAATTTTATTTAGAATCTGTTATCGTCATGGCGTGGGACAATGATTATCCCCGAGGCCACCGTATGGGTTTTTATCCAAGGATTATACAATGATTAACTTAAAAGTAAGTGAAGCTTATGCTTTCGATTATTTGGCAATTTTGCAAATCAAATGCGAAATGGATACCAAGGCACATTTTGCAACTTATGCTGCGTGTGTCAACAATATAATTGATGAAATAGGGGACAATGATAAGTGGAATAAAATTATGAATTCCCCCCAATATCAAGCCCTGTACGATGCTAATAAAAAAACCTTCAATGCCGTTACTTTAGCTAAAAAGGATGAAGTGATAGCAAGTTATGTAGATAAATGTAATAATGAAAGATTTCTTGCCAAAAAAGCCCTTCACAAAAAGTTTTTCCCAGAAGAAGCCTACAATGAAAAGAAAGTTCAGCCACAATGATAGGAATCATTAATAACGGCCCCGGCATTGGAGATAAAATACAATTTACTTCCATACCAGAAAATTTTTATAAAAATACAGGGCAGAAATTAGTTGATTTAAGTAACTCGTGGGTCTTTGATCATAACCCTTATATTTCCCGTGACCTAGGGGAGGTAGAGATGGTCGCAGATTTGTGGCAAGAAACTTTACATTTTCCCTCTGACAGATATTTCACCTCTCAAGGAGATAGGTTCCGCAAATTAATGCAGCTTGAGAAAACTTATCTTCGACACTCCCGCTTATATAAACACGAAGAAAAACAAGGTACCAAACCCGGTACTGTTTCAGTTCACACTACCAGTTCTCCACACGGAGAAGGAAAGACTCTTCCTCCCCATGTCATAGAACAAATAGAAAAAAATTACAGAAGCTATACAATCTTTCAGGTGGGGGGCAAAAATGATAACAAAACCCCCTTTATTGACAAACTAGGTTTACCCCTCTGGGAGACTGCCGAAATAATTGCCTCTAGCCAAATTTTTATTGGCATTAATAGCTCTATGATGAACATTGCTCAGTGCTACCCACGGGTTAACAGAAAGGTTTTTTTAATAGAAAATGACTATATAGACAAAAAAGATTTTGAAATTTATCGACCTTTGACCCAATATAAAGAAGGAAGTGAATCCATGTGGATAGATTATAATTGGCAATATTATAACATTCACGAGGAAGACTTAGGAATAACTTTTACTTATAAAAAAATATAATGGGACAACTTTCACGATTACCATTAGAAGAGCTTGTTCACAAATACAAGCCCCAGTTTTTTATTGAAACTGGACTGGGTGATGGTTCAGGAATGAAATACATCACAGAAGGGTCACCCCTTCACCTTTGCTTTGAACGAATATTTTCTATTGAAATAATCGAAGAACAGGTGGATAAACTCAAAAAGGAACTACTGCATCCCCGCCTAGAATTTATTGCGGGTGAAAGCGCAGAAGTTTTCAAAGAACTTCTTCCCAGACTCAAAGGGAACATTATGTTTTGGTTGGACGCTCATTACCCCGGGGCTGATATAGGTTGTGGTTCCTATGACGGAGAAGAAAACGAAAAAGTTCGCCTACCGCTAGAAGAAGAATTAAACTTAATTAAAAATTTACGCCCCAAAGATAACCGAGACATCATTATGATGGATGACTTGATTTTATATAAAGATTGTGGTAAAAATATAGGAGACTTCTTTCACCAACAAGAAGTCGTAGATAAATTAACCCCCCGGGGGGAATTTAGTGAGTTGAATTTTTTTGAAAAAATATTTCAAGATACTCATGATTTTGAACTTAATACCAGTGATACGTACTATGGTTTTTTGAAGCCTAAAGAAAAATGAAAACAGTATTAGTTACAGGGGTTTTGGGTCAAGACGGGGCAAATATGGTAGAATATTTACTTTCTTTGCCAGAAGAGTATATGGTTTATGGGATGATGCGTAGGAGCGCAAACCCCAACCTTATAAACACTGAAAATTTTCGACATCACCCTAATTTTGAATTTGTTTATGGTGATTTGACGGATAATGCCAGCATTGATTATCTTGTAGAAGACTATAAACCTGATTATTTTATTAATTTTGCCGCCAACTCTTTTGTCGGCGTTAGTTGGGACATGCCAGAGCAAGTAATGGATGTAAATTGCCTAGGGGTTTTGCGCTGCATGAGTTCAATACGAAAATTTAAACCTGATTGCAAATTCTATAGTGCAGGAAGTAGCGAAGAGTGGGGGGATGTAGACTATTCTCCCCAAGATATTAAACACCCGATCAAACCACGCAGTCCATATGGTGCGTCCAAAGCCGCCGCTAGGCATTTAGTAAAAGTGTTCCGCGAATCTCACGGTTTGTATGCGGTACATGGAATTCTTTTTAATCACGAAGGAACTAAACGTGGGGAAGAATTTGTTACTCGAAAAATAACTAAGGGCGTAGCTAACATATTTCATCAAATTAAAAATCAAAAAAATATTACTCCACTCGAACTAGGAAATCTAGAAGCAAAACGTGATTGGAGTGATAGCGAAGACTTTGTTAAGGGTGTGTGGCTAATGATGAACCAGAAGGAGCCTAAAGATTATATTTTATCAAGTGACGAGACTCATTCAATTAGAGAATTCGTCGAAAAAGCTTTTAAGGTAGCACACATTGAAGGTTATTGGGAGGGGGAGGGGCAAGAAGAAACCTACAATCTAGCTAACGACCTTGCGGAAGAGCACGGTATCTCGCAGACTACCCTTGTAAAAATAAATAGTAATTTTTATAGACCAGCCGAAGTAAGCCTTCTATGGGGAGATTCTTCCCCCATAAGAGAAGAACTTGGATGGAAACCTCAAGTTTCATTTGACAAGTTGGTACAAAAAATGGTAGAGTATGACCTAGACTGTGAAAAATCTACGTCATGCTCACTGTAAAATGCTTGTTAAGAAATTTCTTAGCAAGGAAGCGGTCATTAACTGGCCCAAACAAATAAAGCTTGCAAAACAACTTTTAGAACTGTATCCTAATATAGATTTTTGGGACAAAGCGACACCCCCTGATGAGAATATTTGGTCTCTTGCGTGGTTTTTAACAGCAGCAGGAGCATCGTTCTTGAAAAACCAACAACTTATTCAAAATACTACAGAAGATTTACCGCAACAGAATTACGATTTTAAAAAAGAAAAAATTGGTGAAGATTTCACCGTAAATAAGAAAACTAAAAACCCCTTAGATTTTTATTAAAGAAACTACCCCTATGTCTCCCAGAAAGAAAAAGGAAACAAAAAAAGGCACAGGCTCGTCGCTTGATGCTCTTTACAAACACCTCGACCAGACTAAAGAGAGTCATTACACTTTTAGTCAGCCGGTAGATTATAAGGTCTCAGGGGGTAGCCTCAATCTAGATATAGAAATGGGTGGCGGATTGAACCCCGGTATTAATGTTTTCTCTGGCGTTTCGGGGGGAGGAAAAACATCATGTGCTTTAACTTTTGCAGCTAACTTTCAAAAACAAATTGAAAATTCCTTCGTAATTTATTTTAAGGCAGAAGGAAGATTGTCCGATAGAATAATAAAGTCTACGGGTGTTGATACGTCCACAGATAAATGGCTTCTTTACTCAGGAAACGTATACGAAGAAATCGGGGCTTTAATTAAAAACTGTATTGATCAAAACCCTGACAATCTTAAGTACATGTTTATCATAGATAGTATGGACGCCTTGATTCCCAAAAATGACTTGGAAAAAGGTCTTGATGAAGCTGTGAAGGTAGCTGGGGCAGCTTTACTAACCTCTAATATGTGTAAGCGTATTTCCCTTAGGACATCTCACAATGGCCACATCATGATTTGTGTCTGCCAAGTAAGAAGTAAGGTGAGCTTGAATCCTTACGAGAGGGTTGACCCTAAACTTTCTAATAACTCAGGAGGAAATGCTATTCAACATTACGCAAACTGGATTTTAGAATTTCAAGGTAATCATTTTAAAAATTGTAAATTTGCAAAAAAAATGCGAGGAGGTAAAGAAGAATTTACTGGACACCTATGCAAAATCGCAATTAGAAAATCCATGAATGAAAAAGTGGGTAAAATTATTGAATATCCAATAAAATACGACACAGAAGATGGGAGCGTCTGGGTAGAAAGAGAAATCATAGATCAATTAATTCAGTGGGATATGATGATTAAAAGCGGTGCTTGGTTTTCTTTCAGCGAGGAAACCCTTGCGGAACTTAAAGAAAAAAAATTTAAAGTAGAAAATAAATTTCAGGGAGAAGAAAGCCTCCTTAACTATTTAGAGAATAACAAAGAAATAACTGAATATTTTTTCAAAAAATTTAAACAGACCCTAGAGTCTTTATCTTGATGAGGCTTTTTAATACAAACGGTAAGCTAGTTTACAAAAACGTCGGAAAAAAACGAATAGTTTGGAACAAAAAAAGTAGGTCCCAACTTCAATCAAAAGTTAAAAAGTTCTTGCAACCTTACTGGAAAAGTCATATTGTATTCGAAGAGTTTCCAGTGTACGGAACTCGCATGTCGGTGGATTTTTTAAATGCTACTAAAAAAATTGCAATTGAAGTTAATGGAAAACAACATTCTGAATATGTTCCCTTTTTTCATGGCTCACGTTTTAATTACCTGAAGGCGATTAAAAGAGACGTTAAAAAAGCTGAATGGCTCGCTAGTAATAATTATAGTTTAATTGAAATTTACGAAAAAGATATTGAAAAACTTTCCATAGAATACCTTGAAAAACTCTATAAGATCACCATCATATAATGTCCGAAAATAGTAAAAAATATGACCAAAGCAAACTTAGGTCACTACGAATTGAAAAACAGGTATTAGGATACCTTCTTAAAAGTCGAAACAAAGAACAAGACTATTATGACGTAGCCCCCCTTCTCACTGAAAAAATATTTTCTGATACCTATAATCAAAAAATATTTAATGTTATTCTTTCTCTTATTCGTGGAGGACAAGACATAAATACCGTCTCCGTTGCCCAAAAGCTTTCTAATTGCGGTATTACCCACAAAGATGGTAATGACATTGAAAACTATCTTGAAGCTGTAAACTTTACTCAAGTTAGTAAAAAAGGATTTATTGAATTTTGTAAAGAACTTTTTAAATTCCACATAAGGCGCGAAGCTTTTAGAAAAGCAGAAGAAATCGCTTGCAACCAATTTAATAACGCTTCCCAGTCTCCACTGGAGATTTTAAATAATGTAAATGCAATTGTTGACGAACTTAAAATACAAGCTACTGATGAAGATGAGCCTACTTTTATTTTAGAAGGCCTCACAGACCACATCAAAGAAAAAGCTAACAACCCCCAAAAAGCTGTAGGCATCCCATGGCCTTATGACGAACTAAATCATGCTAATGGAGGGTTAAGATTTGGCGATCTTCATATGATTTTAGCTCAGACGGGGGCAGGAAAAACTACGTTTTTAATGGATGTAGCTCTAAAGGTTGCCCTCAATGGTTATCACGTTATCTATCTTAACACCGAGATGACAGATGATGAAATAAGAGACAGGTTAGGAGGCGTCCTTGCTTCTATCGAACCAATTTTAATCTCCACAGGAGAATTGCGCCGAGAAGTTGTAGAGTATAACAAGTTTCTCCAAAAAGAAACACACATCGAAGATATTTCCAAAAAAGCTGGAAAATATTTCATCCACAAAACTGTTTCCCACATGCCGATGGAAGAGCTAGAGTCTTATATTAAATATGTTTATCACAAATATATAGGAAAAGGTAAACCCTGTTTAATCTGTTATGACTATTTAAAAATTACTGGAGAAAAGACTTCCTCTCATAACCAAGAATACCAAATCATTAGAAATAAATCATCCCAACTTAAAAGGATTGCCCTGCAACTCAATAACCCTGTTATTACCGCCCTTCAAACCAATCGCCAACCCGATGACGACACCCTTCCCCTCAAAGCTATTTTAAAGGTGGATTCGACAGCTATGGCCATGTCCCACGGCGCGTCGTGGGACACCTCTTTTTTGGCTTATTTTAAACAAAAAGATGTGAGAGAACTTGAATTGGATGGACAGGAATTTGGAACTCACAAACTTACACCTCTTAAAATTAGAGCATGGGGTTTAGGAGGGTTGAACTACGAAAGACCTGTTAGAAGGGAAACCCCTGACGGTCTAGTTTACCAAAAAAATCATATCAATTTTGAAAGGGGAATCTTTACCCTAGAGCCCCGTGGAACTTTAAGAGATGTAATGGGAAGATTTGATATCCAAAACAATGACGCACAGGAAGAGAACCCCACCGAGACGCAAGAAGATGATGGAACCCTATGAATGATATTAAACAAATAATGTTGAATTTAGGGTTTAGTAACATAACTGAACTTGGAAAAGAATATAGATCGCGCCCTATTTACCGCGATTCTGATAACCATACCGTTCTCTCAGTAAAAAAAGACACTGGATATTTTGTAGATTATGCTCGTGGTATCTCAGGACCGCTAGAAAAATTAGTTCAACTGTGTTTGAGTTGTTCCTTAGAAGATGCAAAAAAATGGTTAGAGTCCGATCAGGGTTTTATAGTTAAAAAACGCCATGTATATGATATACCGGACAAAGTATACAAAACGCTATCAACTGATACGTTTGATGACGTAATAGTAGACCATTCCTATTGGCTTGATAGAGGAGTTAAAAAAAAGACAATTGAAACTTTTGAAGGAGGTATTTTTAAAAAGGGAAAAATGAAAAACCGCTACACTTTTCCTATCTTTGACCTTAATAAAAAACTCATTGGTGTTTCTGGGCGTTATATTTATCCTATAAAAAAAGACTTCAAAATCCCCAAATGGAAACACATTGGAGAAAAATCCAAATGGCAATATCCAGTTTATTTTAATGGTGAGATCATTAAAAAAGAGTCCTCGGCCATAATCGTAGAAAGCATTGGCGACATGCTTTCCCTCTGGAATGCAGGATTTAAAAATGTAATTGTTAGTTTTGGTTTAAATTTAAGCTTTGCTATTATTAATAGTTTGATAAAATTTGATGTCAACACTATAATAGTAGCCTTTAACAATGATGAAAATTTAGCTGGCCACTTGGCAACCGAAAAAGCTAAGAAAAAATTATTAAAATTTTTTGATAAAAACCAAATACAACTTTTGCTACCTACCAAAAACGACTTTGGAGAAATGACACCTAGCGAAATAGTTACATGGGCGACACAGATAAAATGAAACCAATGCTTTCAGCTTCACGCATGAAGACCGTCGAGGCGTGTTCGTGGGTGTATTGGTGTAAATACCATCTTAACCTGCCCCAAACTACTAACGATGGTGCAATAAGGGGAAGTATCTGCCATTTAATTTTTGAACTCCTTCTTGAGAAGAAACATAAAAAGCATTTTAATATAATAAAAAAAGCAGGACGTATAGACGCTTCGAAAGCTATTGAGCGATTAGTTAATAAACACCTGAATCATTATCAGACCAATAATGAAGAGAACTATGAAATGATAAATGATATGGTTTTAGTAGGCTTGAATAATGATTTCTTTTGTAAAGGGGCTAAGCTTCTTGATCCTGAATATGAATTTATTTTAGAAAATAAAGACCCCGAATACGTAGTAAGGGGCTTCATTGATAAAGCTGCCAAATACATAAAAGACAAAAAAATAATCATCACAGATTATAAAAGTAGCAAACAAAAATTTTCTGGTGATGATCTTTCTGCGAATTTACAAGCTATGATTTATAGCTTGGTTGCACTTAAAACATGGCCCAAATTAAAACCTATAATTCACTTTTGTTTCCTGAGGTTTCCTTCTGAACCAATTCAACAATTGGAGTTTTCAGAAGAAGAACTGTCAGGGCTCGAGCACTATCTTTCGCATGTCTATAAAATTATAAATGAATTTGATGAAAAAAGTGCCACCACTAACTTTGCAGCGGATCAGCCATACCCTGCCAAGGGTGAGGGGTTTAAGGGGGCTTTAAATTGCGGATATGCCAAGTACAAGGGTCAGCTAAAAAAAGATGGCTCCCTAATGTGGCACTGTCCGTATAAATTTGATTTTGAATATTATGAACTCCTCGACAAAGATGGCCATCAACTCAAGACAGCTTTTACAAAAAAAGAATTGAAAGCCAAAAAAGGACAAAAGATAATAAAAAAGAAATATGAAGGATGCCCACGACATACAAATAATGACTTTGGTTTTTAAGCATCCAGCAAAAAAATGAATAATCAATTTGCTTGACAAGACCCCTAATATGAACTATTATTACCCTAATGATTCTGCCGTTCTTTAAAAGTCACTATTCTTTAGGGAAAAGCATCCTTACCCTTCAGAAAAAAGATTCTTCTATTATTAAAGGGCCCGATTCCATAATTGATATTTGCCTTCAACATAAATTAAAAGAATTTTATTTAGTTGAAGATAACATGGGAAGCTTCCTCCAAGCTTATGATAGCACTAAAGATGAAAAGTTAAGTTTCCGCTTTGGATTGAGAATAAATGTTTGCTCTGACCGAAATGAAAAAAATGAAAACAGTCGTAAAGCGACTTGTAAGTACATAATCTTCGCTAAAGATGAAGAAGGTTATAAAAAATTAATTAAAATTTATAGTGATGCTGCCAGCACTGGGTTTTACTATGAACCACGTACAGATTTTTCAGTCTTAAGAGAGGTATGGGAAGATAAGTCTCTGGTGTTGGCGGTTCCTTTTTATGATTCTTTTTTGTATAGAAATACATTTGAAATGTGTAATTGTGTCCCTGAATTTGATTTCACACAGCCTACATTCTTGATAGAAAATAATGAACTTTATTTTGACTCACTACTTAAAGAAAAAGTAACAAACTTTTGTAAAAATAAATATGATACCCATGACATCAAAAGTATTTTCTACAAAGAAAAAAATGATTTCATGGCATACTTGACTGTTAGGTGCATGAACAAACGCACCACATGGAACAAGCCAAATATTGACCACTTATCGAGTGACGAATTTAGCTTTGAAAGCTGGAGGAATTTACAATAATGGACTCCCACCTTCTTAGGTTTGACAAAGACAAAACTTTTGTTTTTATTGACTTTGAAACAGAGAATTTGTGTCTTAATTTTCGTCATAATATTCCGTGGCAAATGGCGATGATAAAATCCAAAGGGGATACCAAATTAAGCGAACACGATTTCATGATTAGCTGGGACAGACCCCTAAATATAAGCGAAGAAGCTGCTAAAATAACACGCTTTGATCATAAAAAGTATGACCAAAGAAAACAACCTTACGACATTGTTTTCAAAGTAATGGAAGAGTGGTTGGAAGACGCTGATTACATTATAGGGCACAATATTCTCGGTTTTGATGCTTATTTAATTTCTGAATTTTATAAAAAAATGGGCAAAAGTTCAATGCATTTAATCAATAAATTTATTGACACTTATTGCCTTGCTAAAGCATACAAAATGGGCCTTGAGAAGCCCCCTAAGCAATCTTTGATAGAGTACCAGTACACGATGCTCAACGTTCGCAAACGTGGCGTAGGGGGCAATCTGAAGACGTTAGGGCTCAATTTTGACATAGAGCACGACTATGATAAACTGCACGATGCTCTGGTAGATTTAGAACTTAATTTAAAAGTCTGGAACAAGCTTAAATGGCAGCTGGAAATATGAGCTCACTAACCAAAAATTTCAAAAAATATGATTTAAACATAAAAGGAGTACGCCTTCCTTCCTTTGAAATCTTGGCCTCCCACAAAAAAGAAGCAGGGGTCAAAGAAGATTGTAATAATCTTACCTTTTTGAAGGCTTTGTGCAATTTAAAATTAAAAGAACTAAAAAAAGACCTCCCCGCTGCAGAATTTACAAAATATAGCACTCGAGCCAAAAAAGAAATTAAAATCCTAGAGGAATTGAGTTTTGTGGATTATATTTTACTTGTGTGGGATGTAATCCGCTATTGCAATGAAGAAGGGGTAGCCACCGGAATGGGGCGCGGGAGTGCAGCAGGAAGTTTAATCCTATACCTTATTGGCGTTACGCGGGTAGACCCAATAAAATATAATTTATATTTTGAAAGATTTGTTTCCAAAATCCGTGCCAAAAAACAAACTGTAAAAGGGGTAACCTATCTAGATGGGTCTCTCATGGCTGATATTGATCTTGATATCTGCTATTATGACCGTGAGAAAGTTTTGAAGTATTTAGAAAAAAAGTTTAAAAGTAAAACTTCAAAAATTTTAACCCTCAACACTCTTAGCGGTAAACTTGTAGTTAAAGAGTGCGGTAAAATTGTAGGCGAAAAAAACGAACAAGAAGTTAATAAAGTGTCCAACATGATACCTAAAAAATATGGTATCGTACACGACATTTTAGACGCTTATGGTGAAGTCGAAGAATTCAAAACTTGGTGTGATCAAAATAAAAATATTTTTGAAATCGCCTGTAAGCTTAGAACCCTCATAAAAAACAAGAGCGTCCACCCTTCTGCCATACTTCTTTCCTATGAGAACCTAGAGGACACGTGCCCTACCGAGTTAACTAAGGATAGCGTGGTATCGTCTTATGACGCTACTTGGATTTCAATGTTTAATGTTAAACTTGATGTATTAGGTCTGCGCGGAGTATCTGTTATCCAACAAACTCTCAAAAATATTGAAAAGTTACATAACAAAAAATTATCACAAAGAAAAATTCTTCATGAGTTAGCCACGGAAGATAATTTATGGACCCACTTAACAGATTTAAAACAAAGACATGGTTTATTTCATATTGAGGCTGACACCGCCTACAAAGTGTGCAGAAAAATAAAACCCAAAAGCATTGAAGAGCTAAGCGCAGTTCTAGCACTTGCAAGACCGGGGGCGATTGACTTTACAGAGCAGTATGCTGCTTACAGCAACGATAAAACATACAAACCCATCCATCCTTTTTTTGATGACATTCTGAGATCAACAGGGGGTGTAGCCTTATACCAAGAACAGTTAATGCAAATGTCCCACAAAGTGGGTTTTACCCTTGATGAAGCAGAAATGCTGCGTCGGATCGTGGGCAAGAAAAAAGTTTCTGAAGTTAAAAAGTGGAAAAAGAAAATTGCAGATAAAATTTCCAAAAACAAACTTGAAAAAGAAATCGGAGATGTTCTCTGGAAAATTTTAGAAGATTCGGCAAACTATTCTTTTAATAAATCTCACTCCATTGCGTACGCCTCGCTGTCCGCTGTTACAGTTTTTCTTAAATTTAATTACCCGAAGGAATTTTTCTTAAGCTTGCTTCAGATGACCAAATTTGAGCCTGACCCAATGGCAGAAATTGCAAAAATTCAAAAAGAACTCGATTTTTTTGGTATCCAACTTTTGCCGCCGCACATTTTAAAATCAAAACAAGATTTTTCTATCGAAGATAATAATTTAAGATTTGGACTAAGTTCAATTCGTGGGGTTTCTGAAACCACGATGAAAAAAATTGATAATTTTAGGGATGATGAAAAAAAATATCATTCTTGGAATAAATTTGAGGTATTCTTATTCGCCAAGGAAGCAGGAATTAATATTGGGGTTTTGTCTGCTCTTATTCAAGCTGGGGCACTGGAAGGGTTTAATGTATCCCGAACCAGACTAGTCTATGAAGCCCAGCTTTGGAATCTCTTAACAGACCGAGAAAAGCAATATATTTGTAAAAATAATTTTAAAATTGCTACAGATTTAAAATTTGATCTACGAGAAATATTATACTTTCTAGACAAAGCGCAAACTGACAAAGGAACTAATTTTTTACGCGAAAGCCGCCTTAACACACTTCGCAAAAATTCTACACCTTATGCTACGATTTTTAAAATGAACAGCAAAAATGAAGATTTTGCCAACTGGTATTACGAAAAACACTTTTTAGGTTATTCTTACCACACGACATTGGAAAAACTCTTTAACATAGACTCTAACCTTCGTGACGTAGAAGAGTCCCTTCTTGACACTAAAGTAAAATATGCAGGATGGGTAGAAGAAGCGATCAAAAGGAAATCCAAAAATGGAAATAAATATCAAAATCTTACAGTCTCAGACGAAAAGTCAGAAATGAAAACGATGATCTTTAGCCACAAAATGGACAAATGCGAGGAAAATAATGGACGACTTCCGCGTAAAGGGGACATCGTAATAGTAAAAGGAGTAAAAAAGGAGGGGGCTGTATTTGCAAATTCAATTGAAATTCCAAATGTAAAAATCTACACTAAGCTTTCAGAGCTTAAGGGGTAAATATATCGTCCACCTATGGAAAAATTTGTGTCTTCGTTTTAAAATTTATTTTCTTAAAAAAGAACAAAGACTTAGATAAAAAACTTGACTTTTTTTCTAAAACTAGTACAATAATAACATGATTCAATTCTACAAACCCAATAAAGCAACCACGGGAAACGCCTGTTCTTTTTGGCTAAACAAAGATGGCTCCATCATGGCTTCTATGATCAAACAAGACTCGTGGGACAATGCAAAACGTCGAGGCACTTTTAGTAAAAACAAGGGAAACCCCCATAAGAGTGTTATAACTAAGTTGAGTCGCGTGGAAGTAGCTGGTATCATAGACGCGATTGAAAGTAATCGGGAGTGGAGTGCATATCACCGTAGCCAAAAGCAGGTTTTAACAATGAAGTTCTGCCCATACCTAAGAAATGGTGATCAAATTGGGTTTTCTTTTTCGATTAACAAACAAGATGCAGAAGACTCTACAAAAAAATCATCTTATGTAATTGGGTTGTATTTTCCAGAGGGTCGCTTGCTAAAACACGATCTAGAAGTATTTCTCGATAAAACTCTAAAAATAGAAGCAGAAGTAATCAAAGTTCACCCAGCGTTTACTAGAGACGCCCCCCCTGTTACAGAGCATGACTTAGAACAAGTAGCCAGCGGTGGATCAGAGGCTTCCGACCCATTTGAAGACGGTGAGATTTTTTAATGCCACGTAAAAAGAAAATACTCTATCAAAGTGATTATTCACTAGCCAAGACTGGCTTTGGAAGAAATGCCAAAGCCATTCTTTCCTATCTCTATAAAACTGGGAAATATGACATAGTTCACTACTGTTGTGGAATGAATTGGTCTAACCCCCAGCTTCAACGAACACCGTGGAAGTCTTTTGGGTGCTTACCTGACGGGCAACAAGAAATACAAGATTTAAATAGAGACCCCGCTATTGCTCGGGCAGCAAATTACGGAGCACATTTTCTTGATAAAATTATTAAACAAGAAAAACCTGATATTTATATTGCTGTTCAGGATATCTGGGGGGTAGATTTTTCTGTTGGTAAACCTTGGTTTGATAAAATAAATTCTATAATTTGGACCACCCTAGATTCATTACCTATTCTCCCTTCGGCGGTAGAAAAAGCTCCAAGTGTAAAAAATTACTGGATTTGGAGCAATTTTGCTACCAAAGCGATGCATGAATTAGGACATAAACACATTAAAACTGTTCATGGAGCAGTCGAGGATAGTTGTTTCTATAAGTTGCCCTCCGATCACCGCAAAGATTTACGAAACCGCTTTAACATACCCGAAGACGCTTTCGTCGTTGGTTTTGTTTTTAGAAATCAGCTACGCAAGTCTGTACCCAACTTGCTCGAGGGCTACAAGCTATGGAAAGAAAAACAAAAAATAAAATCCCCCACGAGACTCCTTTTGCACACCCATTTTGGAGAGGGGTGGAACATACAACGTCTTGCTAAAGAATATGACATTAATGAATCTGAAATCCTTACTACATATATTTGCAAGGACTGTGGCGGATTTGAAGTAAAAAGTTTTCAAGGACAAGATTTAAAGTGCAACAATTGTAACTCTGAAAAAGGACAGATTACTACAAATGTAAACACAGGAGTTTCAGAAGAAAATTTAAATGAAATATATAATCTTATGGATGTCTATTGTCACCCATTCACATCGGGTGGGCAAGAAATTCCTATCCAAGAAGCTAAATTTACTGAGCTTATTACGTTAGTGACAAATTATAGCTGTGGTGAAGAAATGTGTGAGTCGGACGCCTTTTCTCTTCCTCTTAAATGGACTGAATACCGCGAACATGGTACTGAGTTTATAAAAGCTTCCACTTCCCCCTTATCAATAGCCACACAGCTTGATACTGTGTACTCCATGAATCCCAAAAAAAGGCAAGAGTGGGGAATTAAAGCTCGCGAATGGGCACTTAAAAATTTTTCTACCCACGCTGTCGGGAGCATAATGGAAAAAGAGTTTGATAAAATGCCCTTGATTGAATATGATTTCTCAATTGAAGAAGAAAAGAAAAATCCACACGCTACAATTGAAGACGATCCCAATAATTCCACATGGCTTATCACTTTGTATGACGCTATCCTTCGGATGAAAGTGGATGAAGAAGATAGTGGTCATAAATATTGGATGGGAGAACTCAATAAGGGGGCCAAGCGACAAGATATAGAAAATTACTTTCGTCGTGTTGCTCTTCAAGACAATCAAAAAACTGAAAAAGTAGAATTTTCTGAATTTCTAGATAAAGAGGACGAAGGAAAAAGAGTTTTATATGTAATGCCCGAAAGTATTGGGGACATATATTTATCCACAAGTCTATTTAGGTCAATAAAGGAACTTTATTATGATTATAATTTATATGTTGCAGTAAAACCAGAATACTCTGATATCCTCGATGGGAACCCCTACGTCCATAAAGTGCTGCCCTATATACCCCAAATGGATAACCTCGTATGGCTTGAGGGGCAAGGAAACCATAAGGGGTTTTTTGAAATTGCATTTTTACCCTATGGTAACACACAAAAATTCTTAAGCTACCTACACAACGGAAAAGACAAAATTGCTTACGAGGACTATAGATACGAATTATGCACTTAGTAGAAACATACGCTTTGAATTGCGGTCTCAAAATAGACCAACCATTTATTCTGGAAAAATTTTTTCCTTTAGATATTGAAAATTTTATTACTATACACCCAAATAGTAAATTTCCTTCTAAATGCTATGATTATTGGCAAGATGTTGTGGACATTTTATATCCCGTGCTCGAAGAAAAGAATATTAAAATTCTTCAGATAGGAACCAAAGATGATGTCCCGCTACGTAATTGTTTGCACTCTCAAGGGTCTACCACTGTAAACCAAGTAGCCTACCTTTTATCCAAAAGCTCTTTACATCTAGGGGCTGATAGCTTTCCTACGCATGTTGCTTCGGGCTGTGGTAAAAAAATCGTATGTCTCTATTCTAATAACTATGCTTCAGTTGTGAAGCCCTACTGGACTGATAAAAAAGACTGTGTTCTCTTTGAACCTGACAGGTCTGAACGTAAACCTTCTTTTTCGGCTGAAGAGTCACCTAAAACCATTAATACTCTTAACCCTGAAGATATAGCAGCATCGGTCTTTGATTTGTTAAATATTAAATCTAATAATAATTTTAAGACAGTAAGAAAAGGTGTCGCCTACAATAACATAATTGTGGAATTAGTCCCTAATTGCATCGCCAATACGCAGTCTATCGGTATAGAATCTATAATTGTTAGGATGGATTTAGAATTTAATGAAGAAATTTTAATAAAACAACTTTCCCAAAGTAAATGTTCTATAATTACTGATAAAACAATCAATTTAGACATTATTAGGCAATTTAGGGACAATATAAAACAGTTTGTATATTTTATTGATGAAACCCACACTCCTAGCTTTATTTCTAGTTTACTTAAAATTGGAATCCCCATAATATTAATGAGTGAAATGGCAGATGAGGAAATAGAAAAAGCAAAATTAGACTACATGGACTTTGGTGTCATCCAGAAAGAGCCGTCTCCCTCCCAAGAAGATATAGAATCTCTAAAAAATAAAAATTTAGAAAATTTATATTATAAATCTAAAAGAATTTTAATCAGCAACGGAAAGAGCTACAAAAGTGAAACTGCTTGGCGCGAGGATATTCCCAGCGACCCCAATGATCCCACCCCTTTAAGGGTGATTGACAAAAAAGATTTCTGGGATTCAATTGATGAGTTTTATATTCTTGAAAAGACTTCTTGACATAACATTAAATTCCTGTTATACTTTTTAAATGTCACCTAAGAAAAATTCAGCTTGTACGCCACCCAAAGTCACAAAAAGGAACCCTCATGGCCTTATCGACACCATAGATTATGTCTTCACTGAAGACGGGTTCATTGATTGGCGCAAAATGCTTGATGATAAATGGCTTTATCCTAACCCAAGTAAAAATCTTCGCACTGCAGATACTTCAGAACTCAACGATAAAGATTTGTGTATATTACTCGGCGGCATTAAGGAACTTGCTCAAGTTAGAGGGTACACAGACGTAGTATACAATATCGTTTCTCCCAGTTCTGATTATGTAGTAGCTACTTGTACAATTACTTGGCTTCCTAATTACGAGACCGAAAACAGAGAGGTAATTTTTTCTTCTGTCGGTGACGCATCTCCAAATAATACAGAAAGTTTTGCTAAAAATTTTCTCGGTCCTATTGCCGAAAATAGAGCCTTTGTTCGTTGTGTGAGAAACTTTCTTAAAATTAATATCGTAGCAAAGGATGAAATTGCTACAAATACTTCTGCCCCAGTGCAATCAGATATAGATGTTTCTGACCCTAAAGTCTTGCTTGTCAAACTAATGAAAGAAAAAAATATAGACTTTGAAAAAGTAAAAATAAAACTTGAAAAAGAAAACTTCCCCAATGCAGAAAATTTTAATTCTGTAGATGATATCCCAAATATCAAAATCTTTGAATTACTTAACAGGATTCAAAAAGCTAGGACTTAGGATGTTCTTCCTTTGTCTGGGAGATAAAATTTATTAATTCATTTAATTTTTCTGGTCGCCCCATAGCATTTTCAGTGAGAGCTTCAAATTGTTTCTCTACAGGCCATTGTTGAATGATTTGGTGTTGCCTATTTGCAATGGCTTCATTATTACTTACTTCAGCGTGAAAAGTCTCTTCTCCATGAATACCTTCTAACTCTTCAAGGGAAGGCTTATCAATTTCATTGTCAGCCGACCACTTTAGAGTAGAATAATCATCATTAATTATTGACCATTGATATTGGCCGTATTTTATTTCTAATATTTTTTCAATATTCATTTTACCACCTAGAATCATCTGGATGAGGTCTAATTTCTGTAATCAAAAAGGACGAAACAGCCGCTGGCCCCAAATAGCCCGAAGCTTCTGGATAATCATTTGGCCAGTTGTATAATCTATTTACATAAACGAGAGGATTAGTTCCCCTTGTTTCTCTTCTTCCTATTCTTACCTTATAATTATGTAAGGCTGTATCTTCTGTCTGGAAGAAATATCTCATATTGTAAATTTGTCCATAATTATTTGTATAAATATTATGTGTCCACGCTCTTATTGGGGTAGTTTCAGAATCTCTAAATACACATATGATTGCATCCACATTATCTTTGGAGCCCAAATTGAGTTCTGTATCTAAAATAAGGTAATTTCCTGTAGCTTGAGCTTGATATTCCATGTCGAATATTTCAACGCCTTCACTTTGCAGGGGGGTAACAGACATAACTTCGGACGTAGCAAATCTATCTGTGGTATTTAGTCCTGATATTGATAGAGTTTTATCTGCCATTATACCAGAAACGTCTCCTGTTACGCGTAAGTTAGTTACATATATACCATCTCCAGTAGCTGTTAATAAACCATTAACGTTAACATTTCCTATGAAAGTTTTATGCCCAGAAATGGTTTGGTCACCAGTGGTATAAACTATATTTTGGAGATAGGGGTGACCGCTGGGCTCTAGATTTAGAACGTGATTTGTATCGCCGCTCCAAATAAAATTTTCTATTCCTACACCACCACTTATATAACCCTTGACACTGTTAGCCGCGCCACTTTTGATATTAGAACCAGCGAATC
>CEUI01016729.1_pt1 | contig 18504 bp, 18 predicted proteins | sample 531411 | NCBI WGS metagenome assembly CEUI01 (sample SAMEA2622841, study PRJEB7988) | marine metagenome | isolation source: saline water (ENVO:00002010), including
CCCCGCCAGGGGTCGGGGTTTTCGTGGTATCCCCAGTCTGTGAGGCAATATGAAACCGGTATTAGTAGCGTGCGAAGAATCCCAAGCGGTAACCATTGCCCTACGATCGATCGGGGTGCGCGCATACAGCGCGGACATCCTCCCCGCATTGGGCGGGCATCCCGAGTGGCACATCCAGGGAGACGTGCGAGAGCTGGTAGAGGGTGGCGCCGCCTCTCAATGGAGCGCCGTGCTGGCCTTCCCCCCCTGTACACACCTCGCCGTTTCCGGTGCGCGCTGGTGGCCGGCCAAACGGGCCGACGGTAGGCAGGCAGCAGCGGTCGACTTCTTCTTGATGCTGGCGGAGTGCGAAGCCCCGAGGGTAGCGGTGGAGAATCCCATTGGGCTGATATCTACCGTATGGCGCAAGCCTGACCAGATCGTACAGCCTTGGATGTTCGGTCACGGTGAGACTAAGGCCACCTGCCTCTGGCTTCGGAACCTCCCGAAGCTGACCCCGACCAACATCGTAGAAGGGCGTTCGCCTCGGGTGCATATGATGCCCGACTCCAAGGGTAGAGCACGGCGACGGAGCCGGACCTACACGGGCATCGCTGAGGCGATGGCAGCGCAGTGGGGCGAGCTGCTGAGGTAGCCCCCCCGGGGGGCCCCGCCTGGAGCGCCCCTCCCCCCTGGGGACAGGGCGAGGACAGGCAACCCTGCGAGGACAGGCAACCCTCACATTCTCCTGACAGGAAAGACCAGACAACCACATTGCCAAGCATTAAGTTTGGGACAGATGAACAACAGGCCACAAGGAGCACACTCCATGAACTACAGACAACACGCACGGGGCACCTACCAAGACGACCTCCTCACCGGGAGGGCACGCTGGTCTGGGTCGGACCTTCGAGGCAACGCGCGGAGGTACGCTGCCCGATACGCGGAGAGCAGGAGGAACCTGCTGGCCCGCCTGGTGGCGGCCGGGCTGACCTGCGAGGTGCGGTCTGTTCGCTCCCCACTAAATCGTCCCATCCACGTACTGTTTGTTGACGGTTCTCCCGTCAGCTCGATGTCGTAAGCCCGACACTCACCCAACCACATGAGCTGGAGCAAAGATGCGACGACCACGACTCTCTCTTGAGCACGCCAAGGCGCTGCGTGCTGCCGCCGCCCTCTCTGGGCTGACGGTCACTCTTTACCTGGAGCGAGTAATCCGCCCGATGGTAGAAGAGGACCTGCGTGAGCGAGCCAACGGCTCGCCAGCCCTTGCCATGCGAGGACAGGCAACCCCCGAGGAGTAGACGATGAACGACTCAAGAGCACTGCGGGTGTGGCCAACCCCACCCGATGGGGAAACCTACGTCAACGTCACGCTGACGGGAGGGGACTACATCTCCACGGGGATGTTCCTCAGCCGGCAGATCGGCGCCGGTGGCAGAGGCAGGAGCTTCGAGAACTGCGTCGCAGTGACGTCGCTCTTCTTTGACCTTGACCTCCTCCCCCTCTATGACGCAGCACGGGCTGCGAAGGGGGCCATCCTTGAGCTGCGTGCTCAGGACCGGAAGACCCGGCTGTATGCTGAGGATCCCAAGATGGTCGAGGCGTTCAAGTCGCTTCTGCGAGACGAGTTCGTATCCGCTCTTGAGGACGTCGTGGGCAAGCCGCCCACCCTGCTCATCGACTCGGGCTGGGGGTACCACGTCCACTACGCGGTAGCGGAGGAGATGTGGACTGAGAAGAGCGCACTGCGCAGGGTATCGGCGTCGATCATCAGCGAGGCCAACCGCCGTTGCGCCGAGCGGGCAGCACGGTTCAGCCCGGCCATCAGGGTGGACAGCGCCTTCGACGCGACTCACGACGTGGGTGCCCGGCTCGCCCGCCTTCCGGGCAGCAAGAACCTGAAGGCGAAGGGACAGGCCAAGCGGGTCGAGATTGTAGCCGCGAGTCACACGCTGCTCGACCGCTCCCTTCTCCTCGACATCCAGAGTGAGCTGACCCAGGAGGGAGTTCTCCCCGACGAGGAGGAGAACACAGTACCTACTGCTGCACGTCCAAAGACCGCCCGCCGGGTGGACTGCGACTTTCGCGCGCAGACCCTGGCAGACGGTCGGAGCTGGCAGCTGATTGCATCGAGCCTGGCCCCAGGCGAGCGAACCAAAGTGGTGTGCCCCTTCGGTGGTACGAGCGTGGGGTCAGGCTTCTTTGCGTGCGAGCGGGATGGGAGGGTCCGCTTCTACAGCAGCCCGACAGATACAACCTACTGGAATACGTACAAGCCCGTCGCCAGGGCAGGTCTGGCAGACCTGTACCGCTTGCCCGCGAAGCGGGGGCAGACAAAGGGGGACGTCCAGAGAACGGTGACCAACCTGCTGATGATGCTGCGTGACGATGGCGCCTTTGATTTGTGGTACGACCTCTTCCGGCAGCGGGAGATGGACGGCGATGAGCCCGTGACTGACCGGCACTGGATGAAGATCCAGTCCCACATGGAGATGGCGTATGCCTGGCTCTGGCGCCCCGGCCAGGCCACCGTCTGGGCTGCAATCGAAGCGGTCTGTAGGGAGCGCAGCCGAAACCCCGTCGTCGAGTACCTCGACGGGCTGAAGTGGGATGGCGTACCCCGCCTGGACCGGTGGATTGCGGAGACCACGGGAGCGCAGGACAACGACCTCTTCCGTGCGTACTCCCGCAAGTGGGCGGTCGGTATGATGGCACGAGTCTATAAGCCAGGATGTAAGCTGGATACCAGCCTGTGCTTTAGCGGGCCGCAGGGCTACGGCAAGTCCACGATCTTTCGGGAGTGGGTGAACTGGCCTGGGTTTGATGGGCTCTTCTGCGATACCCGCATCGATCTGCGTGGGCAGGCCAAGGATGCGTACATGACACTGCACAGCTGTCTAATCTACGAGGACGCAGAAATGGCCGCCCAGAGCAGCGCTGACAACGAGTCGAGGAAGGCGTTCCTGTCGTCGCAGGTGGACAGATTCCGTCCGCCATTCGGCAGGAAGATGCGGGAATACCAGCGACACACCGTCATCGTAGCGACCACGAACGCAAAGGAGTGTCTGCGCGACAAGACGGGTAGCCGTCGTCACTGGGTGGTAGCCGTCAACTCCGACAAGGACGGCAAGGAAGGGCTCGCTTGGCTGCGCAAGCACAGAGAGCAGATGCTTGCCGAGGCTCGCGTGGCCTTCCGGGCTGGAGAGCAGTGGTGGCTCACGCCCGCCCAGGAAGAGGAGCGGGAAGCGGTCAACCGACAGCATGAGGTGGTCGACTGGTTCACGCAGTGCGCTCAGGTCCTCTTTGAAGCGAACGGCGGTGGGCCCCAGTGCGGCATCACGGTTGCGCAGTTTGCCAAGGCCATCGACCCCAAACTGTCAGCGCAGTCGAGGTCTATCTCCCTCAGCGCTGCCCTCCGCCGAGCAGGAATGTCACGAGGGCGGGCAAGGGGGGTCACCCTCTACTACAAGTCCGGTGTCAACAAGCACATGGACTCCGGTCTTCGGGCTGTCGAAGCCCTTCACGAACGCAGCTTTGCCCAGCGCATGGGCAACGTCAAGGTGAGCTGACATCTCGTCGGCTCCGCAACAACAACAACAACAGGGCACACCTATGTCTACTGTCACTACTACCATCACCCTCTCGCCATCTGTAGATCAGCTCTTCAGCGCTCTGGTTCAGGCCCAGTCCCACATGGGGATTGCGTCAAAGGACAGTAAGAACCCCCACTTCCGCAGCAAGTACAGCAGCGTAGAGTCTGTGCTCGACGCGGTGCTGCCCCCGCTCAACGAAGCTGGCATCTCGCTGAGCCAGCACCCCGGTCTCGACGGTGATGTGGTCACGCTTACCACCCTCCTGGCCCACACCTCTGGGCAGTGGATGATGTCCACGGCGATGACGCCCTTTGGGAAGAAGCGCGATAGCCACGCCTACGGCTCAGCTGTCACCTACCTCCGACGGTACAGTGCAGCTGCCATCTGTGGGCTGATGCAAGCCGACGACGATGGTAACGCCGCCAGCCACCGTGGCTCTGCCACTCCCCGCAGCACGATGGTGCCGAAGGCCAGCCCGATGAGCGAGCGGGTACTCGCTGATAAGCTCGATGGCAACGGGTTCTCCATCAAGGACCTGACGGAGTGGTGCGTCGCTCACGGACGCCCGACCCCGCTGGAGATGCCACTGCATCAGCAGCGTCAGATGTTGACCTGGCTGGAGGGGGCTGGAGCAGGCGCCGTGCGCACCTGGCTGACCGAGCAGTACGAGGGGGGTGAGGGGTGAGCGAGCAACCTGACCCGGTGCTGACCGAGCGCAGCCGTCCCGTTCGAGCCGACTTAAACATCGGCGTAGCCGGGGGAAACCCCGGCCTGCTCCAAGACCTGCTTGACCGCCTGGCCTTGGGAGAGCAGCGCTACGGCGTAGAACTGCACAGCTACTGTGGGAGGGATCTACTGCGAGATGCCTACGAGGAAGCTCTCGACGGCTACATCTACCTCAACGCATACCTCTCAGAGAGGAGCAGATCCTACCCGCTCGACGCGGAAGAGCTGCGCGCCATCGTCCAGGCGACCACCTGCTCCTACGCTTTGCTCGCCGAGCTTCGGTACCTGATGGCCGCGAGGGCGGGGTGACACTATTTCCGCTGACCTTGAAGGAGGCGAACGCGATCGTCGAGAAGTGGCACCGTCACCACAAGCCAGTAGTCGGGTGTCGGTTTGCAATCGGAGTATCTGTTGACCAAGAGTGTGTTGGCGTGGCCATTGTGGGACGACCCCTTGCGCGAATGTTGGACGACGGATGGACGGCAGAGGTGACGCGATGCGCAACGGATGGAACCAGGAACGCCTGCTCCAAGCTCTACGGAGCCGCGTGGCGAGCTTGGCGCGCCATGGGTGGGCGTCGGTTGGTGACCTACACCCTCCCGTCGGAGGGCGGAGCTTCACTGCGTGGCGCAGGATGGACCTGTTTGGGTGAAGCGGGCGGAGGGTCGTGGTCACGGAAGGATCGGCCACGGATCGACCTTCACCCCACACAAGTAAAGTTTCGCTGGGAGAAAACGAATGATTAGACGCATCGTAGGCATCGACCCCGGCCCCAAGACCAGCGGGCTTGTGGTCTATGAGCTGTCCGGCCCTTGGCCCGGCCGAGTCCTGCGCAGCTACAAGGCAGCCACCCTCGACCAGGTACGCATGGAGATTGACGAGGCCGCCCGACTGGGCAGCAACTTCAACTGGTGCGAAGTGGTGGTCGAGTGTACCCAGGCGGGTCCACCCTCCACGGCAGTGGTGAAGACTACGGAGGTGGTCGGCAGGATCATGGAGCGGTGCGACCTGCGCAAGATCGACTGCGAGCCTTACTACCGAAGAGAAGTTCTGCAAGCCCTCGACTGCGCCAAGAAGGGCAACAAGGACGGGTACGTCCGCGCAGCCTGCATCGAGCTGCACGGAGGAGAGAAGAGCGTGGCCGTCGGCACCAAGAAGGCACCCGGCCCACTGTACGGAGTCAGCTCACACGGGTGGCAGGCGCTGGGCGTCGTCTGCACCCACATTTTCAATCAGCACTACCCCCCCGGAGGCACACAATGAGCAAGAAGATCACGATGACCGATGCTGAGTACCGGCTGTTGCCGGCGATTAACTACAGCAATCTCAAGCACATGCGGAAGTCCCCCCTGCATTACCGGCACAAGGTAGACGCCGGAGAGGACGTCGCTCTCTCAGCGAAGCTGGCGTGGTTCCGCGCCGTCCACACCCTGGTGCTGGAGCCGTTCGCCTTCCAGGATGAGTACGTCGTGTACCTTGGGAAGCGAGACCGCAGGACAAAGGTGTACAAGGCGTTCCTGGCCGAGCATCCGGGACGGTCTGTGCTATCGCTCGACGAGCACGACCGTGCGATGACGATCGCGTCATCGGTCAACGAGCACCCGTGGGTGGCAGAGATGCTTGCCCACGAGGGCACCGAGACCGAGGTGGTGATGGTCTGGGACGACGCATCGGCCGGACCCTGCAAGGGCAAGGCTGACCTGCTCCACTACTCCGAGGAGCATGGGCTCATCGTCGCTGACCTGAAGACCTTCAGTACGACGGACGGAAGACAGATCGCGCGAACCGGTGCGCAGTACGGATGGCACATCCAGTTCGCCCACTACCTCCACGGCGCAGCTCACCACTTCGGGCTGAGCCTTGCAGACGTACCGTACAAATGCCTGTCGATCGTCGTCGAAGCCGATGCGCCCCACGACGTCACGGTCTGTGAGTGGGATGAGGTGAGCATCGACCACGCCCTGGCGCAGCACCGGGGACTTCTCGACCACGTAGCAGTATGCGAGCGTTCACAACGGTGGCCTGGGCGAGCAGCACTCCAGACCATCTCCATCCCTGACTACCTGCTGTAGGAGTACATCATGCCAGCACACATGACGATCACCGCCCGCCTTGCACGAGACCCTGAGACCCGAAGCTCAGCGAAGGGCACGAACATCTGCACCCTGCTGCTTCCCGTCGATACGGGATGGGGAGACAACAAGACCACGACCTGGTGGAGGGTCAGTCTCTTCGGCAAGCGGGCCGACGTGGCTGCACGCTTCATGCGCAAGGGAGCGTGGTGCTGCGTGTCGGGTAGCCCAACGGTGCGGGAGTACGAGAAGCGAGACGGCACCACCGGGTTCTCTGCGGAGATGGTGGCGGACAGCTTCGACTTTGTGGGCAACAAGCAAGATCAGGCCCAGACCCAGGCCCCAGCTCCGGCCCCCTCGAACGGTCGTTACAGTTTGGACGACGCTCCGTTCTGAGCGTGCTCAACTGCCAGCGCTTCGACGGCGTCACAGTCGGGGCGCTGGGCAGATGACTGTCCGTACTGCCAGCAAGCCATGAGCATACACTGCGGACTAAGGGGGTCTCCTCCCAGGCTGCTCACGCAGGCTGGGGGAGTATCCGCCAGTGTGGCACGAAGCTCTGCGTCGAGGACGACGGGCTTCGTTGCCTCCGTCAGAATCTCCGTCTGCCCGTCGAGGATGGCGTCGATGCTCTGAGCCTGGGCCTGGAGTGTCTTGTGATCGTTGCCGTTCTTGACGGCGATGCCGGCTGCCCCACCCCCGATGAACGAAAGGAGGGCAACCACAACCACGGTTGTGACGGTCATGTCATGCCTCTCGGACATTTAGCTGCCAGTGTGGGCCGTCTTTGAACGAGCGCCAGTCTCCACCCCACTCCAGATCGTGGGCGAGAGTCAGGTTTGTCCCCTGGGTTAGGCGCGACCAGACCGCTTTGATGTGGGCAGCGAGCGGATAGTAGTGGTCCCAGTCCCAAGACACGCTGCCGTCGATGTAGGGTGCGACGTCGACAGCCATCGACGGGCTGGAGTTGTGCTTGGACTTGGGCCAAGCGAGTTGGCTCTTGCCCTCCGCGACCATCTGGTTCTGGCGCTCCTTGTCGCGGTATCCTTCGAGGATCGTGATGTCCGACGGGCACTCAGGGTCTGCCAGAGCTTCGACCATCAGCAGTACAAGGTCTGCGTGGCAGGTGTTCAGGCGTGACAAGGATCGCTGGCTGTACCGCCAAGGGCTTCGATCGCTCATGCCGTGTCCTTCAAGTCTTCGATCTTCCCGTACAGTCCACCGATCTTGCGCTCCGTCCGCTCCAGCACCGTGATGATAGCGCGGTGCTCATCACCATGACGCTCCACCATTGCGTCGATCTGCGTCAGGTGACGGTCGATCGCTACCTTCACCATGGGGACGATGGCATCACGGATCAGCTTGTACACACCCAGCCCGATGAGCAGGCAGATGAGCAGCCCGCTCGCCGGACCGGTCAAGTACGGAAGTGCAGCTTCGTAGTCCATGCTACCCCCTCGCCGCCCAAGCATCGACAGCTGTGCGGAGCCCCAAAGCATCGAGCTGCGAGGCCAGCGCCGTCTGCCCAGCGTCGACCCTCGCTTTGATCTCGGCCCGAAGGATGGCCGCCTGGGCCGCGTCAACGGACAGTACGAAGACGGCTACCTGGCGGTCACCCGTGTCGATCGCGTGCATATCCACGACGCTCAGGTCATCGTAGCACTCCGTGTGGGCGACCAGCCCACCACTCTCATCACTCAGGACCTCGACCAGCTTGTGGTTGCTCATGCTGCGCTCCCATATGTCATTGATATCGCTGGACAAGCATACGGGTAACCGTGAAGCTGGCCTGCTCGATCAGGCTGAGGTAGGCGTAGGCCGTCGTCACGAACGTGGGCTGAGCAGCGAGCGTGCTCAGGCTGCTGCACCCCACGCTGTACGTCGTGGCACCACCGATGGCGGGGACAGGCGGCGTCGTGCCGCTGGTGTCCATCACCTCGACGACGGTGCCAGCAAGAAGGATCACGGTGAGCACCCGAGACGACTTGATCGCCGGGGTGTCGATGATCGTGCTGTTGCTCGTGTTGACGCGGACGCGACGGTCCTCGTCTGTAGCTACCGCATCGCGCCGCAGATACCAGCCCCGGCTTCCCGAGTTGTGCGCCGTCGTGGTGCTGAGCCCCATGAAGATGCCGTCGTCGGCGGTGCCGGGGTAGCTGACGCCGGTCAGGACGAAGTGGACGGCGATCGGCGCGCCGAGGGCGTAGGCCCGATTCCACGTCGAGGCCAGCTCCGAAACCCAGTCATACGCCGCGGTCATCGTGCCTGCGGCACCACCGCCCCCGTAGACCAGTCCAGACCCAGAGGTAGGGGTGACGCCACCCGTGTTTCCCGCGTAGGTACTGACGGTCATATCGATGGTATCAGCCGATGAGGCGAAAGCCAGGGTAACGGTGCCGCTGGTGACCTGGGACTGGGTGACTACGTCAGTGAAGTCGTAGTCCTGAAGATCAACCCAAGCAGCAGACCCCGGAGGGGATGCACGGCGATAGCTGTGGACGGCTGTAGCTACGATGTCGCCGTCTCCGTCCAGCGCGTTGAGGTACAGGGTTCCCGCGTCCCCGTCGGCCGCTCCAGAGGCCGTGTAGGCCCCGAGACCGGTACCTGCCCAGGTGGTGGATCCGTTGGCGTTGACTTGGCTCGCGCTGTAGTTCGCGATCACCCCATCAGGGTCGGTGAAAGCGCCGAAGGTGACGGTCGCGTAGGCACCTCCGGCTGCGACAGACTGGCTGGTCGCCGCTGGGGGCTGTACCGGCTCCGCGCCGCCGGAGGGAGACGCACCCCCGGATGCTCCGGTGGTAGGGTCGAAGCAAGGTGTGATCGCCATCGGTTACTCCTGCCAGGTAACGCAGGACTGGGCGAACACCGGGTTACTGGTCGCGTTGTCCACCTTCGCGAAGAGGAAGAGCGATCCGTTCCCTGGCCCCCCCGTCGACTGAAACAACGGGAGGTCGACAGAGTAGGCTGCGCACTTCGTGGCTGCGGTAGTCACGCCGCCCACAAGAGTAGCTACGGTATCGGGTACGAGCGGGAAGTCTCCAGCTGCGTCTTCGCACAGTCGGATGGTGACCGTCGTGGCCGAGGTAGCCGAGGTGAGCTTGATGTGGATCCCGCTGACGATACCCCTGAAGTTCCGCTGCGAGAGGAAGGGTACAGCACCAGACGTGAAGTCGTGGTCGTGGACGTCGGCCAGGTCGAAGCTGGTGCCAAGCACCTGCGCTCCGGTGACGACGCTGTTGTGGAGAAAGTGCTGGATCTTGGCAGGCATGTGTCCTCCCTTCTGGACGGCTAAACAATAGTATCATGGAGCATTTGGGTCGGCCTTCTTGTGAAGGCGCCCCATCCTCTTCGCGTTGAAGTACAGCGCGCGAGCAGGGTCGGGCAGCGTGATCGGCGTCTCCGCTCCCGCCATAAACAGCATGGGGTTCGCCAGGGCGCGGGCACCCGGGAAGGTGAACTCGTTACCAAGCATCCCCATCGAGGTCTTGGTCCAGTCAGTTGTGGTGCGCTGCACCCCGAGCTGCATGAGCGCCATCATCACGCGAGTGAAGTTCGCTTCATCTTCCGGTGTGGAGAAGTAATACTCACGATGCCCAGCTTCGGGGTCTTGTGGATCAATCGCAGATCCCCGGCCCGGCTTCTCTACCTTTGCGCTTTCGGGCCCGGTCGGGGTGATATTGAACACCCTCTTGAGGTAAGGCCAAGTCGTGTTCGGGCCGTTGCGGATCGCCCACTCAACCACGGGAGTGGGCACCTTGTACCCAAGGCTCCCCTCCTTGCGGTCTGAAAGCATCACCTCGCTCACTATTCCACTGATGATGGGAGCAAGATTCTCTTCTACCACCGTTTCCCCAGCCCGCTCCCAGAACCTGTTGTTCTTGCTGGTAGTCTGAAGCAAGTAGGAGGCAAGGTTCGTCATGTCAGCGAAGGCTTCCATGTTGGGCATTGAAGGCCCATAGATAGCCGCACTTAGCCCTTCGTCCACGATGTACTGATCGCTGAGCAGGGGCCTCACCCTTGCGTAGTCTGGGCCAAGCATCCCAGCGTCGTTGCGCTGCTGGTGGTTGTCCATGAAGTTCACCATTCGGACAAACTGCTTAGGATCCCGCGCCAAGCTCTCCATCATCTCCACAGTATTGACGAAGCGGAAGGTCGCGAACAGCACATAGCGGTTGAGATTGTTACGGATCGCTGCCGGGACTCGGCCATAGTCGAGCACAACAGCCCGAGCGAGGCGTGCGGCCTGAGCCTCGGTCATGCCGTCCTTCAGCGCGGTCGCGAACATGTTCTCGCGGAAGGCTTTGTCTGTGGCGTTGGCTACGTACTGAGCAAACCCTGTGGCAGTGGGGTCCAGCTCTCTTGCGATGCGACGGGCTACCCCCCTCACGCCAGGCGGAAGTGATGTCCCGTCTGCCATGACGCCTGCTGCACGGATTAGCTCCGTGTTGAAGGAGTCGTTGAACTCGACCTGGCCCCGCGAGATGAGGATGTTGTTGCGCCCGATCGCGTCGTCGAGTTCCTGCCGCGTCCACGACCGGCCTGTGTCCGACGTGAACATGATGTCCGACGGACTCAGCTTCGCGTTGGCGTTGACAAGCGGCTTCCCGGCGATTCGCCTAAGCTCTTGCCCCACGTCACCTGCCTGGGATCGGGCGCCAGCCCCGATGGGCATCCTGATCGCGTTCGCAGCGCCCACGGTTGTCAGCCCGATGATGGGCGCAGTGAGCAGGTTCATCCCGATGTATCGGGTGTTCGGCGCGGGCACGACGTAAGGGATAGCCAAGTCCTTATCGTGCTCATAGACGCCTAAGTAGAGTCCACCACCAAGCAACCCTCCAGCCGCATACCGACGAGATGTTGTGACCACATCCGCCAAAAGATGTAGGGCAAAGCTCGTGGCCGACCCAGCCTTCGCAGCAGACAAGAGCTTCTTACTCCTAAAGGTAGTCCACCGCTCTGCTTGCTTTAGCTGCTCAAGGTTCCGCGCCAGCTTCCCGCTTGCAGCACTCTCCTTGAGTGCAGCAGCTGCCTCATTCCATTGGCTACCCAGCACCATCAGCGCGGGGTCGTTGAGGTCCATCTTTGCGGCCATTTGCTGAAGGTTGCCCGCATCTCCCTTCATGGCGCCGGGGGTATGTCCCATCATGCGATGACTTGTCGCCATCTCCTCGACCAAAGGGGCAACATAAGTCTTAGTGGCCTGATCGATGATTGCGTTTGAGATTATCGGCACAAGCTGATCGTCAGGAATATCCCGCATCAGACGAGCGAACAGCTTGTCAACGTCATTATTGTACGCAACGTCAATCGCGTCTTCAGGGTCGAGTGCCTCTCCAAGCCCGCTAAGGGGGCTTGCCTTCAGCTTCCCACGGTACTGTTCCAGCAGCCCTTTCACGTGTTCGGAAACCGTCCTCTTCTGAAGCTCTCTGCCACCGCCTACCTCAAGTGAAACGCCGCCCTCGCCAAAGACGTCTGTCATAACGTCTGTCATCTCATCAGATGTCGCACGAACCGCGCCACGCTCAAGAGCTTTCATCAGTGTGTTTTCGGCGACATTGAGTCGCGCAGCAGGGTTCATCCCGATGTTCAGTGCCCCAGACATATTGTCCAGCGCATGGATTACTGACCCGCTGCCAGGCCCACCAACAAGAGGCTCAAAGGTGCCGTTCCGGGTGACCTCAAAGTTCCCATCTGCCTTGCGTCCAGCTGCCACAGCTGCTTGATACGCGGGGTCTTGGGGCTTTGCGCCCAAAGCACGAAGGACCGACCCTCGAACATCCAGCGGAAAGCGCGCGGTGGTAACGACCCGGTCTGGGCGAGCGCCTTCGAGAGATGGCATCAGATCAACGAATACCCCAGGGTCATCTCTGCGTAGCTGCTCCACAACGCGCCTTATAAGCAGCTTGTCGTCTACGCCGAGCGCCCACCCAAACAGGGTATCGGCAATGGCGTCGATACCATAGCCGGGCAGCCCCCGCTGCAATCCCATCCCCTTTAGGGAAGTGTCTGCTGCCCTGATCTCTTCGATGATGTCGCGAAGATCGGCGGTAGTGATGTCTCGATAGGCGCTTGCCCCCAGGTTAGGGCGGGGGGGCACCGGTGACTTCTCACGCCTTGCCCTGGCCGCATCGATCTTCCAGTCCTCAAGGACGGCGCGGGGACCTGTCCCGGGCCTTCCTTTGGGCGACGGCTTGAGGATCATGCGATCAACGACGCCGGCCGCCTTGAGCTTTTCAAAGACATCGGCCCCAAAGAAGGTGCGCAGAATCTCTTCCCAGGACTCTTCGAGGACATAGACAGCCGCACGATCAACCGCGACTTTCCTAATCTCTGCTGTCACGCCCTTCTGCCCCAAGCCCTCCACTGCCTTTCCAGCACCCGCCTGATAAGCGGCGTAGTAATAGGCTTGGCTCTCAGTCATGCCGAGCTGGTCTTGAAGATGCCTGACCTGATGCTCCAGCTTTTCAACCGCCGACCTTACGAGTGCGTCCGTGCGCCGTCCCACGACGTTGTTTAGGCCGACCTGACCACGATCTTTGTTGCCCTTCAGGCGAGCAGCCTCCGCACGAACCTCTTTGTAGAGGTTGTCGCTCAAGGCGCCACGCTCTCTCTTGAGCGTATTCCACGCCTCCTGCCAGGCAAACGGCACAAGCTGTTGGTCCAGCTCACCACCGTCTGCCCTCTTGACTTCCCTCTTGAAGACCTTCCTTACGCGGTTCATCGCTTTAGCGATTTGCTGCCCACCCAACTCCTTGACGATGGTGCTGGCGTCATCGACCTTGGGGCCCCACCCCCCGCGATAGCCAAACAACGAAGTCCTGCTGACCCTCGCCTCCGGTGCGGACTCCAGCCCGATGTTGACGCCAGGGGCCCGTGCACGCTCTGTCTGCCGCCCCTCGAACAGCGCCTCTTTCGCGCGACTGCCCAGCACATCCTCAAACGCCCGGGTCAAAAGGGCGTCCTGGACGAGCCCATGCTCGATGGCGTTCAGCTCTTCCCCAGCCTCAAGCCTCCTCACGATAGCCTTGAGCTTGGCAGATCGTTCCACGTTGCCCGCACCAATGGCCGCCTCGAACCGCCGGGCAGTAGCTGGGTCAGAGTAGCGATACCAGTTGTCGCCGCCTAAATCCTGAGCAGCGACCTTTTGGTTTGTGACGGTCCAACCATCAGGCCCATCACGACTCACCCGGCTCGCGACTGCGTCGTATACCTCTTTAGTCAGCAGCTTCCGGGGAGCCATCAAGGTCTTCGTTATGAAGGTCATGTCCCTTGGGACAGCGTTTTCCAGCGTGGCCTCTACCGCCCGACCAGCTGCGGCAGACGCAGCCCGGTGGACTTCTTGTGGGGAGGTGGCGAGCGTTACGCTGTTGAACGGCTTGTCTCCCAAGCGCCGGTTCAAGATGCGGCTGAGGGACCCCTCGGCCCGAACGGCAGCCTTGCTGTCTGCTGCACGTAGAACCTGGGAGCCCACCTCATGGATAGCCCCCATCACGGGCCTGGCGTTACGGATGGGGATCGCTCCCCCAGTCGGAAAGACGTCCTCGATGACGTCCTTCACCTTTTCAGTGTGCTCTCCACGAGCAATCCTCTCCACCCGCTGGATACCCCTGATGTAGGCGCGGTCCAAGCCGTGAGCATCAACCTTGTCGAGGATGCGATTGGCTTTCGCCATCTCGGAAAGTTCAGCAGAAGCATCAATGGTGCGCGCCACATCTGAGTAGGCGGACGCGATGTGAGACGAGGTCGCTACCGACAGCTTGCGCTTCTCGGTCCGTGTGAGGGCGTGGTTCCTGTCTCGGTTCAGCAGGCCCGCGTCTTGGAGTAGAAGCCTCGCCTGGGGGCTGTTCTCTGCCAAGTCACTGAGCTGGCCAACAGTGATGGGTCCATCGCCTGCCACTCGAACAGCGGCGGCCAAGGAGTAGGGGGCGATGGTGTGCTCTGCGACCGTCTCCCCTACGACACGACTCACGCTGTTGACATCTTTGAGGACATCGAGCGCGTCACGATCTAAGTCAACGTGCTCGTTAAGCTCCTGCGTGATGCGGATCACCTTCGCGCGATTGGCCGCCTCGGTCGGGTCAGCCACCACCGCAGCAATCTTGTTTACAGCGGTGGGCGCCTTTCCGGTTGCACGAGCAGCACGAGCAGCACCCTTGGCCGCCTTACCGATTGCGGCAAAAGGACCTATCCCGTATGGGACCTCTCCGATAATCCCCATCCAAAAGGGCATATCAGGCCCAGTGTTACGAAACTCCAAATAGTCCTCAGCAAGAACGCCATACCCGGGCTGAAGCTCGTACTCACTTCCCTCACCGAAGTCTGCGACATACGCCGGGATGCTCATCAGTTCATCACCCAGGCTCCTCCCCCGGGCGAGGGCGTGCGCTGTCCTGGCGATGAAGCTGCCCGACTGTGCGGCGGCGCGATGGGCGGTGGGGTCTACGCCTGAAGCGGCCCCTCTCTGGATCGCCTGAAAGGGAACCGGTAGTGATGCGAGCGCACCAAACCGTCCAGTCCTGCCACCAGCTGCGTGGTGGATCGATCCGGTCGTATACCGCTCGACTTCCTCTTCGGTAAACCCGGATTCAAGCAGACTATCCCGCATAAAGCGGTGGATCTGATAGGCCGCATCGTTGGGGTTGACCGGCTCTCCGGTCTCAGGGTCCTGCTCCCAGAACAACGGAGCATATTGAAGGACAGCTTCATTCACAGCTGTAGGCACTATCCCCGAGACACGCAGCATCGCCGCCAGCGGAGTCTCAATGATCCGCCCACTTCCCCGCTCCCGCACCGACAACAGATTCTTGATCGCCGGCTCTGAAGTATCGACTATCTGCTCTTCAAGCAGACGCTGACCCTGCTCGTCTAAGACAAGGCCACCAGAAGCCTTGAAGCGCTTTACGTTCTCCCACGCCTTGGCCTCCTGCATCCTTTTGATTTGCTCAGGAGTTAGCGCTTCCTGCCGCGCCATCGATTCCCAGGCAAGCTCAGCATCTGTCGGGTCACGAAGCTCACCCGTCTCAGGGTCCTCGTACTTCTTGACCAGGATGGTCTTCGTAGGATCACCAGGCCACGGCTCATCCACCTCCACGATCTTTGAGCGCCTGTACCAAGGCGGAACAAAGGGCAGATATTGGTCCGCAAAGCCACCAATACCCGTCGAGGTGCGCTGCCCCTGAACATCTACAGCGCGCTCGCCACGCTCAAGAGCCTCCGCTCGCGCCTGATCCCACGCAGGCTTTTCAATAAGCCGCCTGTGCGCCTCCTCTTCCGCAGCCGTCTTGCCAAAGCCTTCATTCACCTGAAGATGGTGCACCAGCTCCCTGATCTCAGCGTTTAGTTTGCGACCCTCTTCAATCTTCTTGATGGACAGATCCAGCCGGCGACGCTCCAGTTCCCAAGCCCGCTTACGCACCGCGTCTCGCGTTTGGGTCTCAGCAGCGCTCAAAGCCTTAAACGCCTCTTCGCGACCGGTGCCAAACGGCCTCTTAGAACCACCGGGAGGAGCCACCCACCGCAGCCCCGACTGAGACTGGGGCACAAGGGGCTGGTTGGGGTCCCGCTCGCGAGTCTCATCCTCGATCGGTCGAGGATTCGTTATCGGAGACTCAGGATACTCATACTCCCAGAGCACTGGGGGAGACTCAGGAAGGTCTCGAAGCGCACGTTCTACGAACAGCTTCTCCTCATCAGCCTTCGCTTTACTGATGTCAGCCGTTGTCATTCCAACAAATGGACTGTCGCTGGCCATGGGAGCGCCCGGAGGAGGACTCCACGCGGGCGGTGCGGGGCTCTTTACCTGCTCCCCCTGCGCACCCTTCATGCTACGAAACAGCTCTACAGCTTCCTGATCGCCGTTCTCCTCTGCCCTCTGGATCATCTCGTCGAGGGTGGGCATTAGAGCGCGCCATCATCAAATCTGTTTTCGATGAACCCTGGGTCAAGAGTCTGAGTTTTAGCCTGACGCTTGTAGTTCGCCGCACCGATGTAGGAGTACGCCCGCCGTCGCCTATCTGAGCTGTTGGGGTACTTCTTGTTCAGCACATCGACAAGGCTATTGTGGTCCATGGCGCCCTGGTTTTGATCAATCCAGCTCTGCGCAAACGTCTCGACCTCGTCTCGTGGGCTGACGGATTCACCCGGCTCGTCCGATACTCGACGGAGTGCGTAGGGCAGAACCTCAGCCAGCATTGGAGACTGCGCAGCCGCCTGGGCAAGCACCTCTGGGGGCACATACGGAAGCGCCGCGCCACGACTGCCCGTTGCGTCCAGGGTCCTCCGGGCAGCCGATACGCCAGGCGAGGGCGCATCCTCGATGGCGCCGATCTGTTCGTTCACCCGTGCAAGGTTCGCAAGCTCGCGCAAGTAGGACTGGTCGTAGAACACTGACACGCCACGAGGAAGGCGTTCTGCTGTGCGCCCACGCTCATACGCCGCTGTCGCGGCATCAAAGTCCTCGCCCAACTCCTCGCGCGTAGCGATCCCATCGTCACTTAGGGCTTCGATGTAGCGCCCCAAGAACGCCTGCTCTTCTTGGGAGAGGGGTTCGGGGATGCCCAACGCCGCACGACGGGCGGACTCAGCGGCCTTTAGTTCTGTAATCTCATTAGGAGTCTTGCCGGCGTACCTCTTTAGTTCCTTTTCCTGCCAACCCTCACCACCAGGCGCCCCCGCAGCCATCATGGCGTTCTTCTCGTTCTCAAGAACAGTCCAAGGATGGATGCCACTCTTCAAGGAGTCTTGAACAAAGTTCGCCTGATCCCCCATTCCTGATGCGTAGGCCACGGTACTCATGATTTCTTTGGCGGCGGACGGAAGTTCGCCACTGACCGAATCACGCCTAAACATGTCTGGAAAATGCTCATCGAACTTCTGATAAGCATAGGTCATTGCGACCTTTTTCTGAGCACTTGTGAGCTTTTTCGGCAACTTGCTAAGAAGCATCTGCCACGCCTTGTCTGTCTCCACCTGAACCCTGGCTGAGGTGGGGGGAGTACCCTTAGCGTTTATCAAGGGATGAATGATTTGATTCACCCAGGATTGAATATAGGGAGGCACCGCGTACTCTTCTCGAACCTCCCGAGCAGCATCGATCCCGATCTTGGCGACCCTGTCCATGTGTTCGTAGGAGTGCTTGGTCGCGTCAACCCAGTCGCCCACTCCGGCGCCACGACGCCCCTGAGCCCCCCTCGCAAAACCGCTCGACCCTGCACCCGTTCTGCCCGACGGGCCGAGTCCGGTCTCTCGGAAGCGGGCCAGCACACCCAGGCTTCGGTCCCGCTCTTCATAGAGGATCTTCGCCTTTTCGCTTGCCTGCTTGGCCTGAAACTGCTCATCGTTCAGGATCTGCTGGTACAGCGCCTGCTGCATCGCACCAGGGTGGTACCTCCCGTACAACTCCATGGCGAGCCGAGTGTTCGCGGCAAGATCCTGCGTGATGAAGGACCTTGGGACATAGGACGGATAAATGGGCTTAGGAAGTGGCATTATCGAATCCTACCAGGAATACCCAACGCCATTCGTTGTGCCTCAAGCAGCTCCAGCCGCTCCCGAGCTTGGCGCGGGGACATAAGATCAGGCGCAAAGTAGTCTCTCATTTGAGCAAGATCATCGTCGGTGATGTCTGCCTGGTAGTTGATGCTTGGATCCTTGGTATAGTCCTCGGTATAGTCCACCATCGGCGCAGGTAACGCCACCCCCCCGAGTGCCGTAAGCATGGTTGAGGCCGCCTGGGCTTGGTACAGCTTCTTCCGCCTTGCCTGCATACTGAGAGTCTGGTCAAACGCATCTGCGCTCGCCTTTGCGCCCAAGGCGCCTACCGCAACAGTCCCAGCGGTACCGGCCAGGTCAGCGAAGAACTGACGGTTCGCGCTTTTCCTGGCTGCCTCGGCGTCAGCCTTCCGCTGCGCCAACTCCATCAGTTCCTGACGCTGAGCTTCGGCCGCCAAGCGATCGGCCTCAGCAATGCGGCGAGACTCCTCATCCAACTGCCGTGCCATGGCGTCCTGTAGGCCCATCTCTTGGACGAAGAGATCGCGCCCGCTTAGCACCCCTCCAGACGCGGCAGAAGCCGCCTGAAGCTGCCTGGCTTGCTGCTGGGCGGACAGGCTGGCGCGCTGGGCAACACCGGC
>CEUI01029995.1_pt1 | contig 18493 bp, 32 predicted proteins | sample 531411 | NCBI WGS metagenome assembly CEUI01 (sample SAMEA2622841, study PRJEB7988) | marine metagenome | isolation source: saline water (ENVO:00002010), including
TGAGCTTGATTCTGGATCAATGTATAAGCGTGCTCATGTTCATGGATGGACAGCCATGATCGAACGTGGGGATTATACAGGAAACAGAGTGAATTGTTATTGCCCTAAACACGCATCACTTAGGAGGCTTGAAAAAGAAAGCGTCAGATGTGAGAAGAAATATTGCAATCCTGAATATGAGGTTGGCGATTTTCATTATATGTATGAACGTGGATTAGGTTGGGTTGGTTATGAGTGGGATAAGAGAGAAGGGGAAGGATTTGAAATACAGTTGAATTCTCTTGGTGCTGAATATCGTAAAGAAGATATTTTGCTTGAGATCTCTTTTAGGCAACTTGAGTTGAACATGCTCAGGTATGAAGTTGGAGACTTAGAGGCAAATTCTGATGAGTGCAAGGAAATAGTCAGAAAAAGTCTTGGTGGAATTAACATTAATGGAGAATGGAGGACATATGACTGTTAATATTGACCAAATTTATATCGGTTGTGATGCACGTGATCCTTTCAATGAGTATTGGGATTGCGAACAGGATTGCAATTTAAGAATCAAGGGTAATTTTACTAATGATGGCTTTTGGTTCGATAAGGGAAAAGGGGTTAGTGTTAATAAATTATGCAATAACCTCAACCATCATTTCTATCATACCATCACTCCTTTTTGGAATACCCATGCTGGATGGACAGCTTTTGTTGAAAAGGGAGTTGTAAAGACTTATTGTCCTCAACATGCTTCTACAAGGATCATTGAGAAAGAGAGCAAGATCCGTGAAGATAATTGCCGTTATAATACTTATCAATGGGGGGATTTTCAATATTGGTATGGTGACGGTGGATGGTGGGCGTTCGAAGTCGATCCTAAAACTGGGTTTTCTACTACAGAATCCATTACTAATGGCATGCCTGATTGGAGAAAAGAAAATTGCTTGATCCATATCAGTTGGGCTCAGAAGGAGTTGGATGATCTGAGGCGTGATGCTTGGAAATATGAAAATGCTGATTTTCTTACTCGTGAAGGTTGTAAGGATTTATTACAACTTAAAGAAATTGAAAAAGAAATGAATAAGGAAACCATTGTATTGAAATCCAAAGGAGGTCGCATATGACTGATATTGAAAGATACCGATTATTGGTTTTACAGAAAAGGCTTCAAATGGAATTGAAGTTTCCCGAATGGGCGTCAAGTCCTACAGGGAGATTTACGATGAGGTCTGCCAAGAGTCTGGAAGGATTCAAGGGGAGGACTCGGAAAGATGCTTTGGCTTTTGTCACTAACTTATTGGAGGTCACATGAGTATTGAGAAAAAGTTTATTTGTGATCATCGAGAATGTTTAGGTGATGAAGTCACTGATACCAGAGCAATTAGGATCGCAAGGATGAATCCGTGGCAGGCTTATTTCACGTTTCATCTTTGCTCTAGTTGTTTTGGGAAATTTACTCACTATGTTAAATTTGAGTTATTAACTGAAAATGCACAGGAGGATTTATGAAAGAATTAAGAACAGAAAATGGCATTCATGGATTTGGTGAAGTGATCCATGAGTATACCAGAGCTCAAGCTATTGATGATGGGGTTCTGGTGGAATTGCCAAAGAAAATGGCTGAAGAAGCTGGCTGGAATTATCCGGTGGCTTGTACGAAGTCAGTTTATGAAGATGTTATCTTTTGGGATAATGAAGTTGAAGAAGCCTACCAAGATATTGATGGTAGAATGTGGGATGTTTTATGGATGGCATCTTACGGGGCAAGAAAGGCTAGTACTTTAGATGGGAATAATTATCAATTTCATTTCATTATGAATTCCATCCCAAGGGGTTCTAGCAAATCTTTCAGGATTAAATTGAAAGGGGTTTTATGTGGCGGTGATGATGGAAGTCCAGTTATCACTTTAATGAAACCCGATGAGGATTAAACATTCTCGCTGATGGGCGGGAATGCCACCCCACTCTCTGAGGTGAGGAGCATGATTCTGAAAAGCCCGATAGCTGTAGTATCGGTGATGTGTCATGGTATCTTGGGGAGTGGGCTCATTTAAGGAAAAAATGAAAAGCGGATTTTATATTTTCTACGATCGGTTAGAAAAGCAGGATGCAGGATTTAGGTTTAAGGATTATCCTTATGCTCCATTCGATTCAAGACAATGGCAGGAGCCATGGTCAGAAGAAACTTCCGAACAGTGGGAATATTTACGAACTCAATCAGAAAAGGAGGAAGATGGGGAATAAAGCAATTTATACTTATATAAATGGTCGCAAGACTTTTGTGGGAAAGCAGATCAATGATGTGATCCACAGGGAATTTGATTTCTCAAAAGCTGTTCTTTGGCAGAATAAGGAATTGTCCTTTGATGAAAGGCTTTTAATTTATGCTCAGAATCAGAAGATCAAGAGTTTTGTTTTTACAGATACTAGGAAAAAGACCAGTTTCAAATTTGGGTTGAAAAAGATTTTGAACAATGGCCGGTTTGATCAACATGGAGTTGGTGACCAGTGGTATTTCCCCAAAGATATTGGAAAGGAAATTAGATTCAAGAAAACGCCTTATGTGAAAAAGGAAGTAATTTTGCATAAGGAATCATTTACACAAGGAGTTGAGGAGGGCTTATGAGTTTTTGGAATGATTTAGAAAAGTTGCGTGATCGAATGGAAAAGCGATTGGAGAATACTACCAGCAAGCCTCTGAAAAGAGATTTAGGGGATTTTCATAAAGAATTAAATAAAGCCATGAAACGTGAACTGAAGCGTGACCGGTGCATGGGAAATTCTTGGAATTAAATTATTAAAGGTTGTAGAATGAGCATATTTTTTTGCAATTCCTGTGATCAGCTGATAGATTCGGATGAGATGCCGGAATTTAAATATTATAAAAGCACAGATACTTGGAAGTGCCAAGGCTGTATTGAAAATGATAATGAGGAGATATTAAATGAAGAAGACTAGAAAAATGATAAGCATACCGGCAGATACACATGATGCAATTTTCAAGCATCTTTCAACAGAGGAAGAATCCAGTGGTTTGAAGATAACTGCTAGTTCCTTTGTTGATTCTGCTATAAAGGTCGCTTTGAGAAGGAAGGCGACGAAGGAATGGAACATTGACAAAGCAAGGGTATAATCACGAGGGGGGCGTTGTTTCTTTCCCCTCAGCAAAGATCTGAGAACTCGATTTGGGCAAGAATTTAGCTAAAAGGGAAGAATTGTTGAAATTTAGTCGGAATCCGATATCTCATGAAATGTTCCTGAAAATTAATCCTTTATCAAAACCAAGAATGACACAGGCTGATCGATGGAAGTCCAGAGCAGTAGTTGTTAAGTATTGGAATTATCGTGATGAAATTTATTATTCTGCATTGGCTCAGGGGTATAGACCGGCAGATGAGTTAATCATGGATTTTGTTATTGAGATGCCCAAATCTTGGTCAAAGAAAAAGAAAGAAGAAATGGATGGTCAACCGCATCAGCAGACTCCAGATATAGATAATCTAGAAAAAGGAATAATGGATGCTTTATTTGAAGAAGATAAAAAAGTCCATAGAGTTCTTGCTTCGAAAGTTTGGGGCAAGGTTGGTTCTGTAACAATTAAAAATTGGAGTGAATATAAACCATAAAAAATAATTTTAGCTTCAGGTAGCCCAAACCTCAGGCTGTAAGTGGCAAAGCCTTGCAGTCAATTAGGGCGTAATCAATATGTGGTGAGAGTTGAGGATAATCCAGTTTCCTCACTACAAACTTTCAGTTGGTTATCATATTGCCAATGAGCTACCTTAGCCCTGCTACGATGCCTGAAGCTAAACAACCACACATGGAGAGAGTGGCATGCAAAAAGAGTTAGTCAGGAAAGAATGTTCATGGTGTAAAAAGGAATTTTTAGGCCGTACCTACCAAGAATTCTGCACACATTTTTGTTCAGACAAATCTTATTATTGGCATAGGAAAAGGGGATTAAAAAGGGAAAAGGCAAAAATTATTTGCGATATTTGTGGAGTCCCTTTTAAGCCGAAACGTGTCAATGTCAAAAGGTGTTCTGAAGTTTGCCGTAAAAGATGGGAAAGAGAATGGACACGTGAAAGATATGAAAGAATAAAGAAAAAACAGTTGGAAAATGTTGAGGCAAGGAAGTGTATTGTCTGTAATAAGCAACACTTTTTAGGGGAGAAGCGGATTACGTGTTCAAGTGAATGTGCGAGAGAATACCAGACGTACAGTTGTAGAAGAAGAAAATGGCACAGGGAATATGGAAGGGCTTATGTGCCTGAGACTATGCCGATGCCAGAGCATGATGCGATCCCAGTGGGGAAAGTTGATTTGAGTTCGAGTGAAGATATAGAAAAGGCAATAAATTCTTTTATTCTTCAAGGTGGAAAAATTAGGAAATGCAAGGATATGGTGGCTGTTAATTTTATTGATGATACAAATCCATTGACCATGAATGATATTTCAGAGTCGGAATTGCAAGATGAAGTCCATGGAACTGTTAGGGCAGAATAAAAGTGTTACTTTGTTACATTGTAACGGTAATTTTACTAAAATCTTTCAAATATATAAGAAAAAGTTTACAATGGTATGTTTAATGTATAACAGGAGATTTTATGAAAAATAAGTTAGTTGCAGTAAGAATTAATGAGGAGCTTTATTCTCAATTATTCTCAAAGGCGAAAAAAAGTCATAGATCAATGAGTCAATATATTAGGGATTTGATCATAACTAGCATTCATCCGGCTGATCCTGCTTTCAGGCAGACAGTTGAAGAAGCTCATGCTTTAATGGAAAGGAGTGAGGAAGATGTTGCAGGAATCTGAGGAAAGGGTTTATAGGCGAGCCTTTAGGGAATTAGGAAGGTTTACGCCAAATTGGGTTACAGATACTTGGAGTTTGCCTAGTGGTGAAAATAAACCAATTCATAAGGATAATAGAAGTCCTGAGGAAAAGGAAGCATCAAGAATATATTGGTGTGATGGTAAAACGAGTCGAGCAATTCACTTGGAAAGATTAGGTTATAAATTGCAGGAGAACCAATGTGAATATTGCTTGAGAATTAAGAAAACTGAGAATCATAAATGCAATATTTTTGATTCCTAAATATAACTGGAGGGAACATGGATGTTTTAGGACAGAAGGAAATATATAGAATCATTAAGGCATCTCAAAAAAGAAGAAATGAGAATGCCGAAGGTGATAGAAAAAGACAAGAAGCTAAGAATAAATATGTAAAATATTTTAGCAGGATTTTCGCTGGATCGGCTGGCGAGAAAACGAGTGAGCCTAAACCTCAGGGGCAGGATCCTGATGAATAAACTCACTCATCATCAATCTGGAATTACAGGAGAGAGTTCCAGAGTTACCTTTATAGGAGAATGTATATGGTTAACAGAGTCAAGCAAAATAAATCGCCTTTTCAGAAGGCGTGGGATGAGGCTAACCAATTGGTGTATATAGCCCAGTTTGAAGCCCATCAAGCCGGAATTCCAGAACCGCCGGCAGAAGAAATAGTTAGTAATTATTTTAGACTTCGCGAGGAGTTGGAAAAGCCTAATCAAGTTTTCCATAATGCCTTAGCTGAAGAAATTTCCAAAATTAAATCACAGGAGAAAGAAAATGACTGATTTTATGCCAGAAGGATATGAGGAGCCAAGATCAAAAAGTGCAGGATCATATTTTAAGGTTAATGACCCCACTTTATCTGAGGAGACGAAACGGATCAGGATTATGGGAAGTTTCAATAAGCCTCATACTGCGATTATGGGGTGGGAAGTCTGGACGGAAGTTCAGGATGATGAAACTGGGGAAATGAAAAGAATTCCTATCAGGAAAGAAAACAATACTGAAGGATACGATACTTTGCTTGAGTTCGATGACCCACAACATTTCTGGGCTATTCAGATTTTTAATCTGGAGACTAATGAGCCTCAGGTGTGGGGAATTACTCAGAGGACTATACAAAGGGCGATTCGCAGTTTTGCGGATAATCCTAATTGGGGTGATCCTTCAGGATATGTGATTGCTGTTACTCGTACTGGAACAGGATTAAATACAAAATATACTTTGATGCCTGAACCGCCTGTTGCACCTCCATCGGATGAAATCATAAAGGCAATGGCTGAAGCCAAAATTGATTGCCGTGAGATGTTTGCACGAGATGGAAAAGGGGAAAATCCTTTTGGTGCGTTATCTGGTGAAGATGACGATGGAATGCCATTTTGAGGAAAGGGGGATTATGTATTCAACGTGTCCTTTTTGCAATGGTTCTGGTGAGAAGTGGTTTAGTGATGAAGATGGTGAGCATTCAGAAACTTGCTCAGCGTGTGAAGGTGCTGGCCATATTCCCCAGACTTGGCTTCAGGATTATGAGGAGCATATTAAAATAAATGATTAAAATTAAGGTGGAGTTACATGGATGTAGAAGATCGCATTGATGCGAGCTCCACCTTATTCATCTTACAGGAGATAACATGGAGGTTGATAACGAAAAAGGCAGGGTCAGTTTCTTATTGTATAAGGACTTTTTTAATAGTATTGAGCACTTTAGTGATGAGGAGTTGGGCAGATTATTTCGGGTTTTGCATGAGTATCAAAGAAGCGAAAATTGGAGTGAGGAGCAGGAAAATTCAATACACCCATCTATTAAGGTTGCTTTTAATTTCTACAGAAATCAATTTAGGTTGGATGAGGAGAAATACCAGAAAAGATTAATAGCTAACAGAATCAATGCTTTGAAAGGGGGTAGACCAAAGAAGGGGGGAGATAAAAACCCAAAAAACCCAATGGGAAAAATGGGAAGCGAAGAAACCCAATCGGATAATTCGCAACCCAAAAAACCCGATACAGATACTGATACTGATACAGGTATTGAAACTGAGACTGTTATTAATGACCAGTTAAATATGAAAAAAATTAAAAATCTTGAAATAGTCGAAATGGTGATCACTGATTTGAATGAAAGATTAGAATTGAAAAGGGGATTTTCTTTTAAATCGAATAATAATAGATCAAAGATTATTGCGAGATTGAATGAGGGGCATACTCTGGAAGATTTCATTGTTGTAAATGAAAAGAAAGTTAAACAGTGGAAAAATGATCCAGATATGGCTCAATACCTCAGGCCGGAAACTCTTTACAGTGGAAAGTTTGAGGGATATTTAAATCAGATTGAAGTTAAGAAAGCAGGATTAACCCCGAAATACCAGACAGCAGATGAAAGGAGAATTGAAAATAATAAGAAGGTATTTAATGAATCTTTAAAGGAGATCGAAAATGTACACAGAGCAGGAACAGTTGAAGGAGCAAAAGAAGCAGAAGGCAATTCTGGTTTCTTTAAACAGCTTCGGCAGTAATTACAGGAAAACCATTGATCATGATTTGAAACAGATTTGGGTTCAGAGTTTATCCCATTTAAGTTTGGATCAGATTGCTAAAGGCACAAGAAGGTGTTTGCAGGAGGTGGAGTATTTCCCTACTGTAGCTAAGTTTATAGAGTTGGCAAAAGGTAACAGCCGGCCTTGGGATGTGCCGGATCCCGAACCTTTACAGATTGAGGAGAACAGGGAAAAAGTCCCGATGCCTGAAGAATTCAAAAAATTATTTAAAAAATTTAATAGCAAAGTAACTGTAAAATAATTTCCGCTTGCAGTTATTATTTGACCTCGCATATACTTCCTACCAGTCCGTCTAATTCATTTTAGATAAAATTTAATTGCCTTTTGAGGTTTAATGAAGATAGTCCGCAGAAATGTGGCTGATCTGATATTTGCTGAATACAATCCTCGGCAGATGACTCAGGATCAGAGACAATCCCTTACAGATTCAATAAAAAGATTTGGTTTTGTTGATCCAATATTGGTTAATTCCTCGCCTGAAAGAAAAGACATTATAGTTGGTGGACATCAAAGAATTATCATTGCCAAAGAATTGGGCATTGAGGAAGTTCCTACCGTAGAATTAAATTTATCCCTTGAAAAAGAAAAAGAATTAAATGTAAGGCTGAACCGAAATACTGGGGAATGGGATTGGGATGCTTTAGGGAATTATTTTGAGATAGAAGATTTGACCGAATGGGGATTTGATGAAAAAGAATTGGTTGGTGATGAGACAGGGGAAAAAGAAGAAGGAGAAATAGAAATTACACCAGAGCTCTATGAATCCCATAATTATTTAGTGATGTATTTTGATAATGAATTTGATTGGCAAAGTGCTGTAAATACTTTTGAAATTAAACCGGTTCATGCAATCGATTCAAAAGAAAATTTCTTGAGAGTCGGAACAGGCAGAGTGTTGAAGGGTTCGGATGTGTTGAAGAAGATTTTATGAAAATTTTTATTCCCTCGTATCAACGAGCCGGTGATGTTAAGACAAGGGAAACTTTAGGTGGGGGGATATTGGCGGTTCATGAATTTGAAGCCAAAAAATATGAAGAAAAAGATGGAGGAGAAATCTTGGTTATTCCTGATGATTTGAAAGGGAATATAGCGAAGGTAAGGAATTTTATTTTGGAAAATGCGGATGATGAAGAAGTGGTGATGATGGATGATGATATTAGTGAGATTGGGTACCATGAGAAATTGGAAAGAATAAGAATGAATGGGGAAAAGATATTGCATTTCTTGAAAAGTGGTTATGAGATGGCCAGAGAATTAGGAGTTACGTTATGGGGGGTTAACCTTCAGGCTGATCCTAAGTTTTATCGTGAATACTCTCCGTTTAGTTTCTTATCGCCTGTGCTTGGCACGTTCTCTTGTCATTTGAATACTAAGATCAAGTATGATGAAAGTTTGTTCCTGAATGAGGATTATGATTTCTTTCTAAAGACGATCAGGAAGATGAGGAAGGTACTGAGATTCAATAAGTATTATTACATTGCTGATCATTTGAAAAGTGGTGGGGGTTGTGGTTCGTATCGATTAAAAGACTTTGAAATTGAACAGGGAAAATTGATGGAGAAAAGATGGGGATCAAAGGTGTTCAGGTTTAATATTAAGAAGTCAACTAATGGACGAGTAAGAGTCCCAATTCCGGGCATTTGAGAAGGAGAAAATGGATACTGATAAAACAGTTGCGAAACAGTATGATCATTTGAAAGAACATCAGTTCAAAAAGGGGCAATCTGGAAATCCGAATGGGAGGCCGAAAGGGGCGAGATCAATTCCAGATATGTTGCTCAAGATCGGCTCAGAAGATGGTACGAAAGATGGGCAATATTCCAAGTTGGAAGTGGTATTGAGAAAGGTGTTTGAATATGCGTTACAAGGTAAGGCTTGGGCTGTTGAGTTTATCGCTGAAAGGACTGAGGGGAAGGTAAGACAGGAGTTGTCGGTAGGAGTGATGCCGGAGGTCTTGTTTACTCCCATTGATGAGGTATCAGAAGAAGAATGGAATGAGAAGATTTTAAAAAGTAATCAGGAGCAGTTACCTTTACCTGAGGAAATGAATTGATAATAAGACCGCAGAAAGGTGCTCAATCAGACCTCTTGGCTTGTCCTGCTCAGGAGATATTCTATGGTGGTGCTAGAGGTGGTGGAAAGAGCCATGGGATATTGTTGGATTTTGCGAAGCACGCTTATAAGCATGGTGGCCATGTCAATGGTGTTTTATTCAGAAGGACTTATCCTGAGTTGGAAGATTTACAATCTAAGGCTCAAAGGATTTTCCCCTTTCTTGGTGCGAATTATAAGGCAGGGGTGAAGACATGGCAATTTCAATCTGGTGCTCAGTTGAAGATGCGTTACCTTCAAAGTGAAGATCATGTAAATAATTATCTCGGCCATGAATATACATGGATGGGATTTGATCAGTTGGATGCGTGGCCGAAGCAATCCACAGTTGATAAGTTGAAAGCTAACCTCAGGAATCCACATGGCATTCCATCAAGAATGGTCGCCACAGGGAATCCGGCAGGAGTAGGACATAATTGGATTAAGGCGAGATATATTGATCCTGCGCCTCCTCGTACTTTAATACGTGAAAATGGATCAGCAACTCGCTGTTTTATTCCTGCCACAGTTTATGATAATGAAATATTGATGAAGTCCGATCCTGATTATGTTAGCCGGTTGAAGGAGTCAGGAGCAGATTGGTTGGTTCGGGCTTGGTTGTATGGTGATTGGGATATTGTTGCTGGTGGGATGTTTGATGATGTTTGGAAAAGAGATATTCATGTTATTGAACCATTTCAAATCCCTAAGAATTGGCGAGTAGATAGATCATTTGATTGGGGAAGTTCAGCACCTTTTAGTGTTCAATGGTGGGCTGAGTCTGATGGATCCCCGATTGATGATGGCAGGATTTGGCCTAGGGGAACACTGTTCCATATTGCAGAATGGTATGGATGTAATGGGAATCCGAATGAAGGAATCAAGATGTTGGCTAGTGAGATCGCCAGAGGTATTCTTGATATTGAAAGGAACATGGGAAGAAAAGTATTTGCTGGTGCCGCTGACCCATCAATATTTGCATCAAGTAATGGAACAAGTATTGGTGATGAAATGGCGAGAGTTGGGGTGAGGTGGGATAAGGCAGATAACAGCAGAAAGGCTGGATGGGAAAAGATGCGTAGACTGATGAAATCATCATTGAGTGAAAGAATGGAAGAAGCAGGATTATTTGTTTTTAGTACGTGCAGACATTTCATTAGGACAGTTCCTAGTTTGCCAAGAGATAGTCGAGATATGGAAGATCTTGATACTACAGCGGAAGATCACATTGCCGATGCGTGTAGATATAGAATTATGCGTATTACTTCAAAACTACAAACACAAAGGATCAGGTCATTATGATTGAAATAACACAAACACATCCAGAACATAAATTAAGACTTCCTGAATGGGATATGTGCCATGACTGTTATGTTGGGGAAAGTGCGATCAAGGGGAAGCGAGAAGTTTATTTGCCGAAATTAGAAAGGCATGATGATACCAGAGAAGGGAAGGCTAGATACAATGATTATCTGGAAAGAGCAACTTTCTTTGGTGTTGTTTCAACAGTGATCACAGGCCGAGTTGGTCAGGTTATGAGGATTCCTCTACAGTCTGAAATGAACCCAAATCTGGTTGAATGGTCTAACCAGATAATGCGTGATAAGTCGAGTTTGACTGAATTGACCAAGAGAGTATTGACTGAGGTATTGACTGCCGGCAGAGTTGGGTTGCTGTTGGATCGGCAAACTGAAGGTGGTGATCCTTTTATTGCTATGTATAGGGCACAGGATATTACTAATTGGGAAGTAATCAATGATGAGTTGGTGAGGGTCGTTATTAGGGAAAATACGATAGTTGAAAAAGAAAGAGAATCTAAATTGGTTCAGGAAATTGAGCCAAGATATAGACAGTTGAGATTTGATGGCAATGGGAATTATGAGGTTGGAGTGTTCACTAAGGTCAAGGATAAATATGTGGAAACAGAGCTTTATACTCCTACCAATTCAGGTGCAAGAATAGATCGAATCCCTTTCTTTTTTATCAATTCAGATTCAACATCAGTTAATACTTCAAAGCCTCCTTTGTTGGATTTGGCGGCACTCAATATCTCTCATTATAGGAACTCTGCAGATTATGAACAGTTGTTGCATAGGGTTGGTGTAGCGGCCACTTTCTTTTCTGCTGGTATTACTGAAGATGAAGCAAATGATCCTTCCAATCTATCGGTGGGAGCAGATGTGCGTTGGTTCTCAAGTAATCCAAATGCTAAGTTCGGCATATTGGAATTCTCAGGTAATAGTGCAACGGCTATGGAAAGGGCTATGCTTGAGAAAACACAGATGATGGCGACAATCGGAGGTCAATTAGTTCAGAGACATAGGAAGCAAGTTGAGACAGCCGAGACTGCAAGGCTGAGATCAGCGAGTGAGAATTCAGTTCTTGATACCATCGTTTCGACTGTTGAGATCGGCTTAAATTCGATTCTGGAATTAGCAAGTGAATGGATGAATCAGAGCAGTGATATAAACCTGATTCTTAATCGTGATTATTTAGATGATAAGTGGAGTCCTGAAGAATTGAAGGCTGTAAATGAAGCGGATGTGATGGGTCTAATCTCTAAAGAGACTGCATTCCATATGAGACAGAAGATGGAAGTCTATCCTGAGAATTTAAGTTTTGAAGAAGAAAACCAATTAATTGCAAACAGACCAGTTGAATGAGTGTAGTTAGTCGGATGGAAGATGGTGTGTTTGATCATGCCATTGATATAAGCCGATTTGAAGAAGGGATGAGGAGAAAGACTATTGGTTTCCTCAAGGAAATGAGTGATGACATTAGCAGATTGTTATCTGACAGTCCTAGCCAGATTCAGGCAGATCGGCTCAATGCCTTATTGAAGCAAGTGGATGGAGTGATTGAAGATGCTCACAAGAATGCCGCTGTTGATATGCGGAATCAGTTGTTGGATTTTGCACCGATAGAAGAAAAGGCTACCACACAGATCATGAATGATTCATTGAAGGCAGATTTGTTCTCACCTCAAATGACACCCGCACAATTAAGGGCAGTAGTTGATGATTCATTAGTTCGGGGTGCTCTTGCTTCGGATTGGTGGGATAGGTTAGGTAGTAACACAAAGAATAAGATCACAAAAGGCATTCAATTAGGGATTGCTGAAGGTGAAGGGATGGGGCAGATCAAGGCAAGATTATTGGGAAGGACAACTGGTCAATTTGAAACCATTGAAGTCGGAGGAAAGACAGTCAGAAGGGCGGTTAGAGTTGGTGGATGGATACAGGCTTCAAATCGAGAAGCTGAAGCCGTTATTAGAACTTCGGTTCATACTGTTGCATCGAAGGTGAGAGATGAAACATACAAGAATAATCTGGATGTGATAGATCAGATCGAGAGTGTTGCCACTCTGGATGGGAGGACTACTCCCTTATGTGCTTCATATGATGGCTTAAGGTGGGATGCTGATACTCATGAACCAGTTGGAGGACATGGCAAAATATATAGATCTACGCCTAGACATTGGGGTTGCCGATCAACCCATGTTCCTGTGATTGGTGAACTCGATAGATTGGATAAGATTGCAAAGAATAAAGGCATAAAAATTCCTAGAGCCACAAAGGCTTCGATTCAGGGGCCTCAAAGGGCAACCATGAATATGGATACATGGTTGAGGAAGCAGAGCAATGAAATGCAGGACAAGATTGTTGGTGGAAAGACAAAAGGAAATCTATTCAGGAATAAGACTAAATTGAAATTGAAGGATTTCACTGACAGGCGAGGCGATCCCATTTCAATTCAGGATTTGAGGAGTAAGTTTGGGGATGAATTTTTGAAGATTACAAGGGAACAGGTAAAGCCTTCTACACCGGCCACTCCCTTTATGAATGCTTCTTTTGTTGATTATGATTTAGGGAAGAAAAAGGCTGGTTTAGGCAAAGCTGTGGTGGATGCAGAAGTGGAATTGCAAGATGTAAATAGGTTAACTGGTGGAAATTCTAAAAAGGCTTGGTATCAACCGTGGGATGGCATTATTGCTATGGGTACAGATAGTAAATATGATTCTAAAACTAGATTAGGGCAAGGTACTTATCAGCATGAATATGGGCATCACATGGATTATGCACTTGGAAGAAAAATAATTCATGGGAAATTGAACGCAAAGCAGAAGAAAAAAATAAAAGAATTTTTAATTGGTAATGAAGAAAATATTGATATTGAAACTAATGGAACAAGATATGGTGCTGGTCGAGAAGGTACGACATCATTTGGTCGGTCTTGGCGTACTCGTATGTCAGATACAAATGCGTTTGAAAATTCTATTGCGAAAGATGAGATTATTTTTTTGAGGTCTGCTGGTTATTTACCTAATCTTGATGAAGATGGTTTAAGGATTACGGAAAAAGGTAGAGGTAGGGAAGCAAAAAGGAATAGGAATCAAGCGAGGCGTCAACAGAATAAAGATAACCAAAGGGAAGCTGAAAAGCAGATGCGAGATAATGGGAAAACGATGCGAGAAGCGTTTCTGGAAGAAAGATATAAAGAATTAGGTATCAGTCGTGCTGATGTTGAGGATGTAATAAATAAAGATACAATCCATGAAGGATTAGAAGGTTTTAAATTGGACGAAAAATTGGCGAAAGTAGGTCAGGCATTAAAAGATAGAGATGCAGAAAGTTTGGTTAATGAATTAGGTGGTAATAACCAATCTACAAGAAGTAAAACATGGAAGAAATCTTTTAATGTTGGGGCATTTTCCGATTTAATTGGTTCAGCTAGTAAGAATAGATTGCTAGGTCATAATGCAGAAAGAGGTGGTCATTTCGGGCATAGTGATGCTTATTACAGGGATGGTGGTGCGAATACAGAAGTGTTTGCAAATGTGACTGCCTTGAAAGCTACTAATGAACCATTTTGGGATAAGGTTTTGGAAGTCTTTATGCCAAATACCAACAAAGCCTATGATACATTATTAGATATATCAAATGATGTTAAATGGGATAATGATAAACAAAGTTTATTTAGGAAAATAGAAAAATGATTCCAGATTCAGACACAGAAAGTTGGGAAAGAATAGATTTTCTTTATGAATGGTATGTGAAAAGGTTTGGTGTTTCTCCATCAACGGAGAATACTCCCCTTGATATTGAAGAAGATTCTTATGAATATCTTGAATTATTAGAAAAAAGTTTTAAAAAGAAGGCAGAAATTGAATATCCAAAAGTTAATAACGAGCAAATATTATATTAATTAAGGAGAAAATATGGCATTAAAAGCAATAGTAGAAAATCAAAGTGAGATTCCAGAAGGTTTAGAATCTTTTTACGAGGAACAAGATGGAAAGTTTGTTTTGAAGGTTGAAGGGTTGACTGAGAAAAGCAAATTGGATGAGTTCAGGAATTCAAATATTGAATTGAAAAAGCAAGTGGATGAAGTGAGTGCGACTCTTGAAAAGTTTAAGGGTATTGATCCAAGTATTGCGAGAGAAGCATTAGAAGTTAAGAAGCAAATGGAGAATAAGGAATTGATGGAGAAGGGGCAGTTTGAAGAATTGCTCCAGAAAAGCAAGGTTGAATATGAAGGAAAAATAGAAGCGTTACAGAAACATTCAACCGAGCAGGAAAATTCTGCAAAAAAATATAAAGATGAATTGGAAACTTATCGAATTACTTCTGCTGTTCAGTCAGCTGTTAATGAAGCAGGAACGCCACAATCCTCTGCGGTTGCTGATATTCTGGCTCGTGCAAAGAACTCTTGGAGTATTGATGAAAAGGGAAATCTTTTTTGTGTTGACGAACAGGGGAAAGCTCGCTATAGTGAAAATGGCTCTACATATATGAGTCCTCAAGAATGGAGTAAGGAGTTAATAGCTAATGCTCCTCACCTATTCGTTCCGAGTAACGGAAGCGGTGCTAACGGAAGTTCGGAATTGGGAGGCAAGGTAACAGGGAATAATCCGTGGCTAAAAGAAAGCCTTAATCTTACCAAACAAGGGGAGATATTGAAGGACAATCCTAATCTTGCTAAACAACTTGCTGGGGAAGCAGGCAAAGAATTGAACATCTAACCGAGTTCAGATTCCCTAAAAGAATTCCGGTGGAGTTCTAGTCAAATCAAATTATTGCAATCGGCTGGATCGGTGAGAAAGTCGGTAAAGTTGCGGTGCAACGAGCTTACTTATTAACTTGTTGCATATGGAGAAATTATTATGGCCGCAACAGCGATATCAAATATAGTAGTCCCAACCTTATTCAGCCCATACGTGGTTGAAAAGAGTACTACTCTTTCAAATGTTCTATCTTCAGGATTAGCACAAAGATCTCCTGTTTTTGATGAAATGGCAGGAGAAAAAGGCAAAACTTTTGAGATGCCTTATTTCAATGATTTATCTGGTGATGCAGAAGTGTTGGCAGATGGAACTGCCCTGACAATTAATAACATTACAGCCGAACAGGAAACAGCCGTTAAGTTCATGCGTGGTAAAGCATGGGGTGCAACTGATTTGGCCGCCGCCGTATCTGGTGAAGACATCATGGCATCTATTGGTGACATGGTGGCGGGGTATTGGGCACGTTCAGTTCAAACTACTTTGATGAATATTCTTGGTGGTTTGTTCCATGACAGTGCAGGCACAATTTATTCAAGTCATGTTAATGACCAAACTGCTACTGATATTACTTCCTCTCTGGTTGTAGATACCATGCAGTTGTTAGGTGATAATGCGAGTTCATTAACAACCATGATTGTACACTCTGCTGTTTATGCAAAACTTCAGAAGGATAGTTTGATTTCTTTTGTTAGGGATGCAGATAACAACATCATGTTTTCAACATATCTTGGTAAGAGATTAATTGTTGATGATGGTTGTGCAACATCTGGTTCTGGATCATCAGTTGAATATAGAAGTTACATATTTGGTGATGGTGCGTTTGCTTATGGTGTTGGCAGTATCGATAATGCTACCGAGGTTGATCGTGATACCTTGAAAGGTGAAGATATTTTAATTAACCGACAGCATTTCATTCTTCATCCACGTGGGTTTAAGTTCGCTGGCTCAGTTGCCGGTGCTTCACCTACTGATGGAGAAGTTGGTGCTGGTGCTGATTGGACTCAAGTTTGGGATGACCAGAATATTAAAATGGTCTGCCTGATTGCAGGAGTCTAATTATCATTCTTCTTTGGGGATGGGTTAGCTGAGTCAACCTGTCCCCTTAATTCAACTTTCAAGGAGAGCTTATGAGCAGAGCAAGTTTCCACTATGATGAGGCTCCAGAGCCTAAAAAGGACAAGAAAAAGTCCAAATCCACTGAGGAAAAATCCGAAAATAAAAAGGAGGAATAGATGGCGTTGGTTGTTACCATTTCGGGAACGACCAGTGACAGCTATGCAACTTTAGCCGAAGCCGATTCACTTCTTGCGGATCGGCAATGGTTTAGTTCAACTTGGTCAGGTTTCTCCGATGCAGTAAAAGAAAAGTGGTTGAGAGAAGCAACACGTTCTCTCGATAGATTACATCCGTGGCGTGGTGAAAAAACAGAAGATGATCAACGCCTATCCTTCCCTCGTGATATTGGTGATGCCACCTTATATCCTTCTGACGAAATGCACCGAAATATTAAGGAAGCACAAATTGAATTGGCTGTATTATTGCAAGCCAAACAAGATTCCACCACTGGTGATATTGAGTTTAGGACAGAAACAGGGGTTGGTGCTTTAGCAGGAACAGTTTCAGTTAATTATAAGGATCGTGATGATGCCGGTGCGTTACAAAGAGCTCAAGGTGCTAATATTGCATCGGTGAATGCTTTGATGAAGCCTTGGCGTTCTCAAAATTATTTACAAAGGTGATGAATGGGATTAAACACAGTTGCTTCAAATTTAATTTCAAAAACTTTTGATAATACGCTTGTTTCTGGATTGACTCTTGGTGTTTCAGCTACATGGGTTAAGAGAACTGCTGGCAGTTATAATCCATTGACAGGTGCAATGACACAGACAGATACAAATGTCAGTATTAACGCAATTGAAATGGCATATACTTCATCGGAAATTCTGGAATCTGGTGGCGCAGTCCGAAATATGGATAGGCGAATTCTGGTCAAGCCGGTCACCAGTTTGGATATTGAGGATGCAGTTGGTGATTCAATCACTATTGGCAGTCGGACTTATTCTGTGCTGTCTATTGATCGGGGGATGCTTGGCGATACTGAATTGGTGTGGGATTGCCAATGCAGATGAGCATAAAGATGAAGGGCGATGTAAATCGCAAGGATATAGATAAGTGGTTTAGGATAATAACTTTAGGCCTTTATCGTGATGTTATCATTGGCACTCCTGTTGATACGGGAAGGGCACGTGCAAATTGGCAACTTGCTATTGGGACTGCTCCTCAGTCAATCTTAAACAAAACCGATAAAGGAACACCAAGAAGTGAATCAGGGAGATCAAGTTCAGAAGTGAGAAAAGCCAACCAGAAACTTAGTGTGAAGAAAGTTGGCAGATCAGTTTTTATTGCAAACAATTTACCATATATTGGTGAGTTGGAAGATGGGCATAGTAAACAAAACTCAAAATGGGTAGATAATGCTCTGAGAAGGGCTGAAGCCCGAATTGTGGCTGTAGATAGCTTATAAAGATGCTCAGATCGCCCTGTAACGAAAGAAAACGACTCAACAGATATAAGAGTATACCTTAAAAATGGCGACACCTACACAGGCGATTTCAAAACATTTTTCAGATAATTGGAGTCATACAGCAATAAGCTGGGCGAACTTCAATGCTTTCTTTGATGCAGGAAAAACAAGGTCTGGTTATACCAATAATGAATTATGGGTTGAACCAAAAGTTGAGTTTGTTGAATCGTTTAATCAAGTCAGGAATCCAACTGCTTTTGCTAAAAATGTTGAGCATTATTTGTTTCAGGTAATGATAGTTGGGAAACGTGATTCAGGAACAAGCAACTTCTCAGCAAGAGCCGCAAATTTAGTGACACTTTATAACCGCACAACCTTTACTCAGGATTCAGTGAAGTTCTTTTTCAGGGAAGCCGAAGTTCATGATGGATATGTGCGTGAAGA
>CEUI01064490.1_pt1 | contig 18485 bp, 41 predicted proteins | sample 531411 | NCBI WGS metagenome assembly CEUI01 (sample SAMEA2622841, study PRJEB7988) | marine metagenome | isolation source: saline water (ENVO:00002010), including
CAGGACAGCAATCGTGCGGCAGCGTGGTCAGCAAGCGCGGCCACAGCTGTGACGATCTTCTATCAGATCTGCCGCTCGACGGGCCAGTGGCCGGGGGGATACAAATGGGAATCGGTCTGGACGCATGAGGCCACAACCGCCGCACTGGTCACATTTATCACGTGGGTGCTCTCACAAGCCTACGCCTCGACCCAGGATTGAGTTGAAATCAGACCAGCCATATAGGCGTTTAATCAGCAGCAGCAAAAACGGAGCAGACTAAAGTTTGCACACATCGAGCAATTCTCTCGTCACCCCGAACTTCACATTCCATGAGGTTTCCTGCAGGCACTGCGGGGAGATGTACGCAGACGACTTGTTCTGGTATCACATGAACAAGCTGCAGGCTCTACGGGGCGAGGTTGGCCCCCTGACCAAGACGAGCGGCCACCGCTGCGTAGAACACAACGCCGCGCAGGGCGGAGCCAAGAACAGTATGCATTTGAAGATTGCCTCGGATCTGCAACCGGCCAGTGTTTCTCTGGACGAGCTATACGAAGCGGCCAAGGCCGCTGGATTCACGGGCCTTGGCCGCTATAACACCTTCCTTCATGTAGACTGCCGGGACTTTATTGATCGCCCTCCTGCGGAGTGGGATCGTCGTCGGTAGCCAAGAGGCACGTCTCCCTCATCATTTGAAAAGTGTCAAGGGTGAGCAATTCGGCTTGTCGTTCTGCTGTCTGCTCGTTGAAATATCTGAGGTGGATCTGCGGCAGGCGGTAATACCACAGCGACATCTCTTCCCGCAGGCGTGACTCCTTTACGCCGTGCGACGGCCCTCTCGGAGAGTGATCGAGGGCCATGTGAAGTTCGTGCTTCAGGGGGAAGATCCAGTAATCCGACCCTCCTGCCCCACGGGATCTAAGATGGCACCCGTCGATGTCGTCGCCCCGCATCCCCGTAGCCAGGCACTCCCACTCTGGTTGCTGGCGTATCCACTTCTTCCAGTAGTAGTCATCTTCTTCCCTGCGCGTCCTGGGTAGCAATCTTATCTGCCCTCCTGCAGATCAGCACCTTGCTTGCCGCTCCAATCGATTTGCAACTGGCATCGACGACATTTGTCCTCTTTGTATCTGCGCTTACGGACCCCGGTCAGGAGAATAGACTTGACCATGGGCGTGGGACACGAACACCTCTCGACTTTCTGAATCATGAAGAGAACTCCATCGTGAATGTCGGTCGCTTGAGCCGCCACACCTTGGCCCGTTTCCCAGTGTCATTCCGCCGCCTTTCCCCTGTGTCCTCTATAACCCCGAGCAGCTTGAGTTCAGTGAACCGGGGCCGGATGCTCTGCCAATGGATGCCAAGGCACTTGGCGCACTCGTCAGGCGTCATAGCCTTCTCTCGAAGCAGAGTCAGGCACTTGCCACGCAGGGTGGTCGCATCGATATCCTGCGCCGCTTCCCTTCCAGTCTCGCTGTCGGTCCATCCTGCGTCTGTGGGATAGTTCCTCTCCACATATTCTCCTTATCGCCTTTTGTGAGGCCGGGACAGCCCCCGTCAGCAACAACATTTGCGGTCGATCCGCAGGAACCCTAACCCCTTAAGGCTCCCCAGTAGCTGCCCCGGCCTTTCCTCGATCAGCTTCCGATCTCCTGCTTTTTGAAAACCACGACAACTGCCAATCCTTCACCCTTGAAAAAAAACGGGTGTTTGGCATATCCCCTATGTGCGTTCCTCCCACACATCGAAATCGATCTCCGCTCTCATTTTATCCGCACAGTCCCAGCATAGATCTCGCGGGATGGTATGCTCCGAGTCTCCCACAGTCTTTTTGGCCGATGGAATGATAGTCCAGCCGCTTCTCACGATGGGGACCACATCTTCACCACATCGGTCGCACAAGATCTTAGTGGCCATCTGTTCCCTCCTGTTATATTCCTGTACCGCGCAAAACGCCTCTTCGAGTGTCATTGTTCTCCCATGATACTTGAGAGGCTCTCAGGCCCCTTGTGGTGGCCTTTGGGGGGCCAGTTCATCTTCTTCTGCGCCTTACCCGCCCTGACCTCACCTTGGATGGTATCCGGCGTCGAGGCGACGTTGGCCTGTCGCTCCTGCATAATGAGGATAATGGCGTAACGGGCCAAGGCTCTTTGTACGACTCTGGCAGGAGAGTCGATGCTGGGCGAGGGGTTGACCCCGCTATCCCACTCGAGCGCCTGCAGGTGCTTCTTCATGGCGGCGGTGTTGTCGAAGGGGCGCAGTTGTTCCACCAGCCCCTGGAACAGGTTTTCGATCCCGGTAGTGTGCTTGTCAGTCCACACGGGCCTTGGCCTTCTTCATAGAGGAGCGGAACTCAACGCCGTGTAACTGTGCGTTGCGCCAGATCGTATTGGAAGCGCACCCGCAGGACCGTGCCGCATCGGCGTGGCTGTGGTATCTGCGCGCGAGATCCTGCAGATATTTCTTGGTGTAGATTGATTTAGGACTTGACACTGTAAAACCTCCTTGTGTAGAATGTTGGTTGCCTGATCTACCGCAAAAACCTTACTTTGATCTTACAAGGGCTTGACCTCAATCCAGCCCTCATTAGAGTAAGCCTCATAGGGACATCGGTTTTTGCGAACCGGTCAGGCACCCTGTGGGGCTTTCTCTTTGGTCCCCAAACCTGCCATCGTAGGGATCTGGCCACCCCCGGTAGGTATAACCGGATCCAGGATCTTGCGCCCTTCGTAGGGTGAGAGTGCTGGGGCATGGTGGCAGGGCACTGGCCAGCGATACTCTCTCCCGATATACGACTCACGATGCGACGTGACCGACTGACGGTCTGTGTTGCAGAGAGGTTGATGTATTAGCCTCTCTCTGCTCGGCTCTCTCCCTCGGGTCTGTGCGAATTGGTCCTCTCTGACCATAGTTGATTCAGTTGCCTTTCCATCCTACGGACTTGGTGGGCCAATTCATCGATCCTCCTATCTGGAAGACCTTCTTGTGTTACCCTATGGGCATCCAGTAGGCGACGGGCCTCATCGTATTCCTTGGCATAGTTGTTCAAGCCGAACTTACAGTCGTTGATGAATCTATCTAATAGGTCGAAAGCCTCATTCCGCTCCTTCTCGATAGCCTCACAGAGGGGCCGTGTGTCCCCCTGTTCGTATCGATCCTGCCATCTCTTCCATTTGGCCATTAGGTTGTCTCCTCGATGATCTCGACCTCGATGCGAGGTCGCTGTTTGTCCACCAGGAACCTGTCCTCGAGTCCCGTGATCACCCGCCATCCGTCGTCAGGCAGGATCTTCGCCCACACCAAACCATCGAGGATGAACTTTGCCCCGGCACGGATGTTGTCCATGTCCCGCCTGCGGTTTGGCTCATGCCACAGGAAGCGAATCCGGCACTTTCCCTCCACGGGCTTCAGGCTGGCCCCCATGGCCATCCAAGCCACAGAGTGCGTCATCTGTTTCTTCATCCTTGATCCAGCATGACGGTGGCTGTTGGACGCCTTGTCCATCTCGTTCTTCCCCGGCAGGCGACCCTCAACAATGAACCGCTGCATCATTCTGCGGCCTCGCTCATTGTCAGACCCCTCCACCGGACCTTGTTGTCGGTGGGGTTTACGTCTTTTCGTGGCCGCGACGGACAATTCCACGATCTGCCCTTTATCTGTCCGTCTATCTGCCACCCCGACGCTTTTAAGCTGGTCCCTGGTTCAGATGCAAGGGTGTAGGTGATGATCTGCTGGAAACCCATCTCCCGGCAGACCCTCCTACAGGCTCCGTAGAGCATCGAGCAAACGTTCTTTGTTCCGTCAGTGCAGACCCGCGTCACTTCAGCCACCTCTTCAGGGTCGAACCCCCTCGCCACGGGCCTGCCGACGATTGCCACGCCCACGACCTTGCCATCCTCTACCACAGACAGGCTGAACCTATGCCCCCTGGAGGGTTTATGGTGCCGATGACGCGCCGCCACATAGGCATTGGCTGCGCGTAGGCTGATCGGGCGGACCCTCATCACGCCCAAGCCTCCTCCAGCACAACCGCCATGCCTTGTTACTCTCATTCGGGATCTCCTGGATCATCCCAATCCTCTGGAGGGGGCATCTCCTTCTCCAGTTCCCTCAAGAGCAGGAACATCATCTCCCTCTCTGCCTGTGGAGAGTGCTTCCAAAGAAACTGCACCATCCTCGCTATCAAAGGCGACGGCGCGTTGACCGCCCCGCCGATCTCATACAAAACCCCACCCTCTGCATCGACCTCGCCCGTGGACTTACAGGCGATCACCACAAAGTGTTCGGCCTGAGACAGCATCCCGCTTGCGTTCAGCTTGGCGGTGCGAAACTCTTTCTCGTCATCCGTCATTGTTTGTTTCAACTGAAAAGACCCCCCGTACGTAGTCCCGCACAGACTTGACGTGCCAGCACTCCTTGTGCGCGGGACAGGTGCAATCGTAGTAACACTCTCCGTCGTGCATACCAAAAGTCACCACATAAACTTGGTCCGACTGCTTCGAGTAGATCGGGAAATACCACTCACCGTTCAGAACGGGAGATCGTCGCCACTGGTCGAGGGCGTATCGTGGGTCAAGCCCATCTTCCTCGCGTCCATATAGATCGTCACCGCCGCTCTTTCCATCGCCCCAGCTTGGTCCCCCTGCAGCTTGTCCATCCCCCCGGCCCCGGCCCACGCCATCGCCCAACACCGCGCCCACAACTCCCCCATCTGATCCAGCGTGATCGTGCTTTGGGTAGGGTTTGCGCGTGGAGCCGCGCCTCCCTGCGGCGGCGCATCCGACTGAGCAGGACCGGCAAGATCCAAGCTTTGCCCCGGTGCCCACGCCGTAGGCTGGAACGAGTTGGTGTTCTGGTTCCACTCCGTCATCTGTAATGGATACTGCTGGTCACCCTGCTGGACGTTGTCCACCGACCACTGTGTCTCCGCGTGGCGAGTCAGCGTCAGGCTACCACCCTTGCCGGGGAAACTGTCGATCACCGCCTGAATGCCGTGAGCATTCATGTTGTAGCGCATCTGGCCCTCGCCGGACACGGTGTAGTAATAATCGCCGCCCTTCTTTGGCCGAGAGCGGGAGAAGTTGGCGTAGGCGAACACGATGCTGGCAGAAGCGCCGTCGTTGAAATTGATTACTCCGGGCATGTCTCATTCTCCATAGTAGTTGTGAAAGTGCCAAAAATTGACCTGCACGGTGCCTTCATTCTACATCCTCATCGCGTGATAGATGAACAGCAAAAACCCTGCGAGGATCAGCATCCAGATTGCTACGGAGAATCTCTGATCGGGTCTTTTTCGATTTCCACTCATCGGGCAGATCCTCCGCAGAAAGGCCCTGCGCCGCTCGATACTTCAGGCGCAACGCCTTGAGCTTCTCGAAATCATCGATGTGGGTATACCTGGAGCGGCGCTCTTCTAAAGACGGCACGGGGTCGCTGGTGATAAACGCCATAGCCTGCGATGCTCGTCCCATATCTCTCCTTCCGCAAAGAGAAGAAGGGCAGAAGCCTTGCGGTCACCAAGTGGCGGCTCCTACGGCCTCTGCCCTACGATTCTACACCTTAATCGCCGTTCGGGGTGACCCCAACCGACATAACAAATATAGCATTTGACCTCGAGATGCACAATGTTTATCTACCATGGGAGGAGGAGGATTCATCTCATGGCAAAACACCGCAGACTCATTATCGATCGAGAGGAAGTCGAGCGACTCATGCTGGACCAATCAATTCCATCAATCGTAGAACTGGCCCACCACGCCAATCTCGCCTACTTCGGCCTGGTGCGAACCCTCAACGGTTCAGGGTGGTCCCACAAGACCCTCGGGCGTCTGGCTCATGTGCTGAAGCCGGACGAGATCGGAAGTTTGCTCAAATGGGCAAACTGAACAAACAACCCCACCCAATCGGCGTGACCCTCGACCGAGCCGAGGCAGAGATCACCCTCGAGGCGCTGAAGGAAAACGAACAACCAGCTGCAGAGTATCTGATCACCCGAATCGAACGATTTCTCCGAACCATCAATGCGAAAGAGGACCAGTGACGGACATAATGACAGGCCAACCGGCCTCGACCGAACTGACCCAAAGTGAGCGATACGAATACCTGCTCCAGGAACTCCACGCCATTGGAGTCGAGGCAGGATTCAACATGAGGATGACCCTCATCGAGGCCAAGTATCATCTCGGCGAGGCAATCACCACGGGAGGATGGTATCAGAGGGGTGCCCACGGCCAATCAAAATCCATCATCGACCGAATCGCCCGTGACATCGGCTCCAGCGCCCGTGACATCTACTACTGCCTGCAATGCTACGCCGTCGCTCAAGACCATGGAGGGCTGGAGGAGTGGCTTTCGACAATGGATGTCGGGAAGGAGATTTCGTGGAGCAAATGCAAGGCGCTGCTCCCCGGCAAGGAGGAGGCTCCTCCTGACGATGGAGAGGAAGAGAAGCGCAACAAGACCGGTCGGATCTCCCGTCGATCTGCGGCCATGATGGCGTCCCGCATGGTGGGGGAGATCTGGACGGCAGATCACCAGACGGAACTGGAGGGGATGCTCGGCGTCCGTCTGGCGAAGGCATAAAAAACCCCGGCAACGAGCGCAAGATCGTCACCGGGGTCCGGGGGAACATCAATGGGAATCTAATCTAACCTTCGTGGCACCACTTCCGCAAGCGGTCAATCCCAACTAAAAGCCTGGCCAGCTTCACCATCGCCGGGGGCGCTTCAGTCGCCTCCCACCGCCGCAGGGACGACTCCCCCACGTCCATCTCACGGGCCATCCGCTCCTGCGTCCAGCCCAACTCTCGTCGCGCTTCTCTGATTGTCATGCCCACTGCTCTGCAATCTCTCATTCTGACGCCCACCCGAAAAAGACATGCTCTCCATCGACCTCGACGTGTCCTGCTGGACCAAACTTGTCGTCGATCCAGTGATCCCCATCGTCCAGCAATTCGCGGATCAGCAGAGCGACGTCTTGCCCCTCGGGCACCGTGATCGTCCTGAACGAACTCTTCTCCGCGATAGAGCCAGTGTATCCATCGTGCCCGAACTCATGCTGGGCACCCTCTACAAGCGCCTCAAACGCCGTCTGAGGCGTGTCGCCCTTGTGGCTGACCACAAACGTTGTCGCACCCATCATTCGTCCTCGATTTCGGGTTCGTCTTCTTCGATCTCGATCATACCATCAGATCCCTTGAAAGCCGCCCACAACCTGCCCTCGACCCCAATGAGCATCGCCCCGGCCTCAAGCTCTGCCTCAGTCACGTCAGCCGCATCGACGCTGACTTCGTGCGTCACAGTCCAAGTGCGAACAACCCTATACTGTGGCATCCTTCTTCCTTTCCGCGAGTTGGCGCTTCCGGCGCTCCTCGACCATTGCATCCGCATACTGATAGGAGATCCGCGCCAGCCGCGCCTCAAGCTCTGCCTCAGTCTCGTCGGTCCCTCTCTCCCCGAGAGCCAGCAATCCGTTCAGCGCGACCATGGCAAACTCATCCTTCAGCGTCTTGGCCATCTCATCCTCTCGTCTTCCTCAATCTTTTGTGTATACCGATAGGGTTACGTTTGCGCCGGTCAGACCGCCGCCGCCCTCGTAGCCGATGAAGGCACCGTGATTCCAAACGCCGCCACCGGCTTGGTAGGAGGTCATGTTGACTGGCCCCACCCGCCCCGCTCGGCCATGCTTCCTGCGAGCCAGCCTCGCGGCGAAGATTCCAGCGGCCTCGCTGGGGTCGTCCGCTTCCACGCTCTTGAACCCGTTGCAATGGTATCTCATTCCTCGTCTCCGCTGTTCTCCTGGGCGTTGAAAGCAAACCACTGCTTAGAGATGAAGAGGCGTTGCGTCTTGCCGCATCCGCATTCGCACATGAGGTTGTCGCCATCTTCCCACAGAATGGCGTAGGACCAGGGGCGGCACTTGCATAGGGATTTACTCATTCCTCGTCCTCTTGATACAGTTCTTGACGAATTGACTCGAGATCCGACTGGTCCCTGTTCCTGAATGGGATAGGCTCTGCAAGCCACTCGGTCTGCTTCTGCTCCGTGTCTGCATCGAGGTCAGCATGTTCCAGCGCCGACTGAAACTGGATCACCAGCGCCCCAACACCGTCGCCGGTGTCGAAATGCTCCTGCGCCTCTGCGGGATCTTCTGCGGCCTCGTAGGCGGCGAGACACTCCATCTCCATCTGCTGGAGCGCCCCGAGAATGAACCTCTGCTGGCCCCGGCAGAACTCGAATTGCCGGATGCCTTGGCCCATCCGCTTCATGGCCTCGGCATGTTCATCCTTCGCATCGGCCTGAAACTCCTCGATCATCCCGAGTGCCTTGTGCAGGATGGCCCTCAGATTCCGCTCGATGCCCGACGTGGGCATTGCGTGGACCGCCCACAGTGCAATGTCACGCACCACTTCATCGCACTCTGGCCAATCATCCACCTCGCTGATCGTGTGCTCAGCAACGGTGTAGTCTCCGTAGGACACGTCCCGCTCCGAACCCTGACCGATAGCGTTGCATCGATCACAGATGTAGAGATCCTGAATCGTGTCCGTCCACTCATGTTCACTGCATGTTGGCATGTGTGCCCCCTTTCACCATAGAAGATACACACCGCTCAGATTGATCGCAAGTAATTCTTTTCAAAACCATTCTGAACCACAATCGAAAACCAATCGAAACCAATCCAAAACATTCTGAACCACCAATCGAAACCAATCGAAACCAACCCACGATTTAGTCAGAGGAAAACCCATCCGGGATAAAAAGATCTTTTTATCCTTTTATGGTTCGGGAACGTTGACGTTAACGTCAACCTTGCTATCTATAATGTACCTTGCGCGCGCTCGTTTCTTGCGCTTATATTGAGCACGTCCCCAGCAATAGTGCTGGGGCAACACACGGGAGCGCAAGCCGTGGAAAGTTACGAGGTAGTACTCGGCAACGGGGACGTCGTCGCCATTGCCGAAACAGACGCGCAATCCGCTATAGACTGCGCGATATTTTTGTTCGGATCTACCGTCGTGTCTGTTACACGTCTAACCGATACGGAGCCAGTTAATGCTGACGCCTAACGATATCCGAAAGGGGGACACGATAGCGACGCGGGACGGGGAAGTGCTTACCGTCGTCGATAACGGCCGCGGTATCCGTCGTCGTGTTACTATCGACGGGGACACGGGATCTACCTACGTGTTCGACTGGTATCGACGCTTTAACCCGGACGGGACCACGGACGGGATAGAGATACCGTCCGCGTATCTGAAAAAAGCGGAAACTATAGCCGGGGACGGCGTCCGTGTTTCTGTCCCAAAAAAGAAACAGCCCCTTGCTACGTTCCGGTCGTGGGGGGGACAGCGTCCCACGGATAGTGACGACGCAATTACAGACGGGAATACGATGTTTTCCGTATCGGCGTTGACGCCGTCCACGTTGAAACGTCTAAGCCGTGTCAGCCGGGACTACAAGCGCCTCGAGAAAGGCCACGGCGTCCGTCCCGTCCCCACAGATACAGTTAACACGATATGGACGGACGCCGTCGTCAACGCGCGCCGTCCTGCTACTATTGCGGAAACGTCGGATATATCGACGACGGACGCGATAGGACAGACGGTAGACGACGTCCCCGTGTCCCGGTTGTTGTTGGATAACGGGGAAAGCGTCCACGTAGACGCGCGCAAGCTTGCGCTTGCTCAAAAGCTTACCAAGTCCACAGAGATACGCGCGCGCGACAGTAGACACCCTATCGTCGGATATATCGACAACGTCCCCGTGTATATCATCATGCCAGTTGCGCGCGTACGATGAAAAAAAACACGCGCGTGATATGGAAAGATAGCTTGCGACAGTTGACAGTTACAGGCTTTTTGACGCCGTCCGTCAATCGTAAAACGGGGGACATGCTACAGGCTATGATATCCCCGGTGGACGTTTCTCCGATTGACGGGATAGCTACGGGGACGTCGCGCAACGGTTGTGACACGTGTCCTGTTAAGTCGGCTTGCTATGTAAACCCGCGAATGCCACAAGCCGTATGGAAAGCCAGCCGGGGACAGGCGCCGGTCAATTTTCTGGACGCCGTCCAGGACGCCACCAGGACGGCCGCAGCTGAGGCACCTATCCGGTTAGGTAGTTGGGGAGATATCGCAACCGTCCCCGTAGACGTGACAGAGACACTGTTGACGACGACGACGGGGACGCGTCGCGCGTGGACAGGATACACTCATATGTGGGCTTCCCCGTCCGTCGAGCGGGACTATCGGCGTCTGTTAATGGCGAGCGTCGAGTCTTCCGACGGACGCCAGCAAGCTAAAGAGAAAGGATTTCGGACGTTTAGAATATTGCACGACGGGGCAAAGCTTGAAACGGGAGAAACGCTGTGTCCGTACTACAGCCACGGGGCACAGTGCCGAACCTGTCGCCTATGCGACGGCGCGCGTCCAAACGATAAGCGGTCGGATATAGCCGTACACGTCCACGGATCGCGAAAGGCTAACCTATCATAGATCTACTCGTGCTGGCTGTTGCGCTTGCGTACGCTGTAACACGATACAAGCGAAAGGGATAAAAAAAGCGAGCCGTGTCAACCTGACACGGCGCGCTTTTTCTTTGTGGTGCCCGGAAGCCTACCGTGTGACGGCGTAAGCCACATGGCCGAGTATGTAGGCAACCACGACGCCGGGGACGCTCAACAGCAAGCCAGCAAGCGCCGAACGAATTGCGTTTCTCACTTGGTCCTTCGCTTTCTTTTTAGGATTCGCACTGCAGCGTCCGTCCAGGTTTCCCCGTCCCGTTGAGCGTCAGCGACGGTGTCATATACTGACACGGGGACGCGCAAACTAACGGCGCGCGTCTTCTCCCCGTGTTTCTGTGGTCGTCCCCGTGTCACGCTTTCTCCCCCCGTACGGCGTGGTCGATAACGTCGTCGATGTCGTTAGACTCGATGATAAGTTTAGGATTGACTGTTCCGTCGTCTTTGTACAGATAGAAACGAAAGCCGAACCCACCAAAGTCTCGAGCTTGCGGATCCGCGGCGTCCACAGATACCTTGTAGCGTCCCCATTGCCACGACGGGCAAGAGTCGTTCCCGTATGACACGTCCGTCCAGCCGTTATCCTGCAAGGCGTCTACCACGGCCTTCTCTGGCCAGAAGTCCTCGTTGAATTGTTCCTTGTAGAGAGTCATGACGCTTTCCTTTCGGTGTAATAGTGTCGGTAGTTTCCGTCCCGCTCGATCGACAGCGTCCGGGATCCCGTCGTGCTTACAGTGTAGTAAGCGTCTTCGCTGGTTCGGTACGTCCTCAGTTTCTCGGCCATGTCGGTACGAGATATTGAGCTATGCTTGCGTGTCCTCATTACGTCCCCCTACTGGTAAGTGTGTAACACGGGGCGCTTGCGCTTTGGTGACGATACGTCGTCATGTTGTGCCCCCGTTGACACGTTAACCGATTGTTAACGTATTACAGAATATAGGGGCGCCTCTGCATTAACGCAACACGTAAACAGGGGGAGCGTAATAATAAAGTTATCCCCGGCTTCCGGGTTCGCTTGCGCGTAGCGTCCCGTCTGTAGCCGTTAAGGGGTATAGAGAGAAGACACCGGGGATTGTCGATACCGAACCCCGTCCTCTATTGTGTGCCCCTATACGGACGTCTATCACCCCGCCTTCAAGCCTATCCCTCACTTGAGGCACAAGGGGGGGCGGTTGACCTTAACGTTAACGTCAACGTCAACTTTAAACTTAACGTTAACGTCAACGTTAATTGAAGGTGAAGCCGAACCAGGGGGACTACGGGGGCTATTGCACGTCAGTGTCTATATCATTACCACTTCCGCATGGTTGTGTAATCTGATGTGGGGTGTTATTGTTTGGGATGGAGGAAATGATGAATCAATGTTGATTAGACAGAATGTGATGTTGGAGGAGGGCCATGTGGCTTGGTTGCGTGGTCAGGGTCCATCGATGAGTGAGGTTGTGCGGGAGTTGATTAACGTGGCGATGGACAAGCCTTCGTTCGACGATGATGTGCGTGAGCAGTTGGCTCAGTTGCGTCGGGAGGTGGATCATTTGAAGGAGCGTTCAAGTGGCTTGACTGGTTTACTCGACAAGGGTGTGATGTTTGTTGGATGAGAGTTTTGTATGTTTGCAGTGAAGGAGTGTCCGGCGGCGGTGGGTCAGTGTCATGCACTGACGGTGGACAGTTGTTTGCGTGAGTTTCTGCGGATGAAGGCATTGTCGCGCAAGACGGGGCATATGCTTTTGATGAAGCCTGGCAAATTTTCTGGAACGCGGATTACTTGCGGAATGGATTCCACATGGCTCAATGTTCACCATTCACGGGTTGAGGCTTGGATGGATCGCTATGGAACGTAGTCAGGTGCTGGCTTTGGATGATGCCGCGCCTTATGATGATGTTGTGCGCGCGATGATTTTTGATTCGGGCATGGAGTCTACGCTGGTGGATATTTCTTGTGGCACTTTGGATGACATCCACAGCCTCCGTACTTCTCTTAATTTGCTTCAGGATCGTCAGGCGCTCCATGAGAAGATGATGTCGCAGCGGCTTTCCAATCTTGAATCTGATATGCAAAACATCATTGCGACTCTGCAGCATATAGCGAGGAATCTTGGCTAAGTCTCTGTCAGAGCAGCAAAAGCAGGCGATTCACTATTTGGTGATGGATCGCTGGACCAAGGGAGATCTCAACGCTGCGGTTGCCGCCAACGTGGGTGTTTTGCCGGTAACCATTACGAAATGGCGTAAGTCTTCTCTGTTCAGAGAGGAATACGACCGTCAGGTCAAATTATATCGGGCAAACTTCGATGACGTACAGCTGGCAGACCGCAAGGAGCGGGTCAAGAAGCTGGAGGCTATCTACGAGAATCTGACGGATTCCCAGACTGCCATGAAGATCAAAATCCTTTCTGCCATCCGTGCCGAGGTTGGAGATGATAAAATCGAGGTAGAAGTTACACACCAGGGTGCAGTGGGCGTGAATCTACCGCCTCGAGCTTCAACTTACGAGGAATGGAACAAGCAGAATGCCATCATGGATAAAGATCGCATCGTAGATGCAGAAGTTGTCGAGGAACCGCCTGTCGAACCCCCTGAAAAGGTGATTTCGGAACTTCCTGCCGGTTTTTCGACCACAAAAAATGCTATTTCTCGAGTAAATGACCAATTTCCAGTGGGAACCCCATGAATCAAGACGGTCCAAACATCCCGATTCTCGGCATTCCCAAGATGCGCCAGTATGAACTCCAAATCCCCAAAAACTGCACGGCGGAACAACTTGGTATCTTTTTGCAGGGGTTTGTAAAATCTCTTGGTATGGGGTTCGCCTTTACCGATGACGATTTTTCCCAAATAAATCCAAAGATACGAGCCTGGTTTGTACCAGAAGAGGAACAGGATGGCACAGAAGAACCAAGCAGCCTTGTTGACTAACCTGGCGCGGATTGCGCCTTACGTCGCCATCGCTGCAACTTCGGGCCGCAAAGGACAGAACCAGTTACCGCCGGTAGATGATACCTTCACCAAGTCCTCTACGGGCCGCGCCCATCGGTTGCCCTCCACAGACTATCCGCAACGAACTCGTATGGATGTGGCCCTCGGCGGTGATCTGCCGCCAGAGCCGACCTTTGCTGAAATGCCTCTCACTCCAGCCGATATTTTGGGGCTGATGCGGATGAGCGCCAAGGGGGTGAGAACCCTCGCCAAGGAGCTTGAAACCGGAAGGGGTGGGTTGGCACAAATGGTTAAGCAATCACCAGACCTCCAAAAAGCCTCTCAGCAAGCGGCCAGAGTGCAATTTGGCGAAACGATCCCTTCGTTTAGAGCAATCTCTCCAACAGGGGCTTTGCGACCCGATAAAGTGGCAAGCACAACAACGGACCCAAAAGTTGCCTTACAGATTGCCCGAGATTTTCCGGTGCTGATGGCGAAGGATGACTTCATTGCGCCCAAGCCAATTCTGCGACGATACGACGTTTCTCCTGACCGAGTGCAAGCCCATGTTCCTGCGCTAATTGACGCCGCACGGGCACAGCAACCTCACACGGTTAGAACAGGAAAGATTGATACTCGTCTTGGTGATCGGATGTCCATTGATGAGGTCTTTGAGCAAGCAAGGGCTGAAGACGAGCTGCTCTCAGATTTGCTCGGCCTCAACCCCCAAGAAGTTGCCTTTCAAACAGGAGCAGGCCAACCTCGGAGGGCGAGCAGGGCGCTCGATGTCGCAACAGGAAAATTTACAACCGGTGCGGACGAAGTTCAAAAAGCCAAAAAGTCATCGTCATTTTTTGAAGATGAGGGCCTTGCCGCGCAAGAATTTGATGCTTTCGCGCAAGAAATACTCAAGCTTTTGGCTCCTTAAACCTGGATAAATAGCCGCCGATGTGAGGTCCAGGCTTGAACCCCCATCGGCAACAAAAGAACAGATTAAGATGGCAGAGAAAAAAGCAGCCTACCGACGCATAGAAGAAATTTTGAGTAATCTTGCCTGACGAAGTCTGGAAACCCCAACTCGGACCCCAGGAAAAGGCGATCCGGGCGGCGTTCATCGAAGAGTTGTTTTTCGGTGGAGCCAGAGGAGGAGGCAAGACCTCTTTCCTTATGGGAGACTTTGCAGCCGATGTGCAAGAAAACGGCTCCGCATGGAGAGGGATCGTCTTCCGGCGAACCTATCCCGAACTCGATGAAGTCGTCGAAGAAGGCAAGCGGGTACTCTACAAAGCCTTCCCCGGAACTGAATACAAAGTAGGCGTCCACGAATTTCGCATACCACATGCAACCGGTGATGTGGTGCTTCGCCTGCGACACATGGAGAACGTCGGGGATGCAGACCATTACATGGGGCACCAGTATACCTGGATCTCGTTCGACGAGTTGCCCAACTGGCCCTCCCTCGAAGCCTACAAGAAACTTAAAGCCTGCCTCCGCTCCACCGCGGGTGTGCCGAACATGCGGATTCGGTCTACAGGAAACCCCGGTGGAGTGGGGCACCAGGCTGTCAAGGAATACTTCATCGATCCTGCCCCCGAGGGCGAAGTCGTCATCCAGGACGATCAGTCCATTAACCCTCGGATGTTTATCAAATCCCTTGTCACAGACAACCGAATCCTGCTCGCTGCCGACCCCGGATACATCGACCGACTCAAAGGCGTCGGAGATGAGCATCTGGTTAAAGCGTGGCTCGAAGGAGATTGGGATTCCTTTGTCGGACAGTATTTCACGTCATGGAGCAACGAGTGCGTCATCCCCTCGTTTCCCGTCCCCGACTCATGGCCCCTGTTCGGGGGGCTTGACTACGGCGAAGCTTCGCCTACCTCTTTTGGACTCTACACTATAGACTTTGACGGCAACATCTATCGTATCGGTGAGTACTATCAAGCAGGCGCTGCTGCATCGACCCATGCGTACGAGATCGACAAGATGATCCAGTCGAATCCTTTTACGGGTGGGCGACCGCCTGCTCAGATTTATGCAGATCCATCGATGTGGGCCAAGCGGAGGCTCACGGAAGCGGTGACGCACTCGCCCTACGATATTTTCTCCGAGCAGGGATTGCATCTCACCAAGGGGAACAACGACCGCATCACAGGATGGAGAGTCATCAACGATGCGCTGACCAAGAAGAAGTTTTATGTGTTTGGAGGATGGAACGACAACCTTACTCGAACACTACCCGCTCTACCAAGATCGACATCGAACCCAGAAGATGTGGACACGCATTCGGACGACCATGCAGCCGATGAACTCCGATACGCGATGATGCACATCTATCGACCATCACTGCCCAAACATGACGCCGTGCGGAACCCGTTCTACGGAGGCAACGTGTTGGATAGTCTGCCAGCAAGGAAAACCGCATGACGCCCAAGCAACTGCAGTTTTGGACCAAGACCTTTGAAACGACCGAGAAGTATATGGTCAAGCACCACGCAATGTGGCGTAGACTCATCAAACTGTATGAACTGGACTTTGATGATCTCGGCATCGATGATGGCGACCAGAAAAAAATCTCACGGTTCTATCCGCTTACGCGCCAGATCATCGCCTCAGTGGTGTTTCAGAACCCCCGCGTTTTCATGCGCGTCGAAGACAACAATAGTCAATTCCAGACAGAGATTCTTGAGCGCGTTGTGAACGATGGCTTGGGATTGATTCACGCCAAGCGCCACGTCCAGCAGATGACCTTCGACTCCCTCTATTGCTACAAGGGCATCCTCAAGTGCGGCGTTAATCCTATCGGGGACAATGATATTGTCGCCCCCTACGTAGCGAATGACGTGATGCAGAACGGCATGTTCTATGTCGCCCGAGTGAGTCCATTCAACTTCTACACTGATGTAATGACTCCGCCCCACGACCCCGGCCAAGCGCGCTTTGATTACGAGAAAATGCTGGTGCCGAACGAGTTCGTGCAGAAGGACAAGCGGTTTAAGCACAAGAACGAGATCAAGCCGCTGACGACGGAAGATCTCGACGAGATGCTTTCTGACTGGGAAGACTCCAATGGAGATGAGGGCGACGAGCAGCAGCAGATGATCGAGAGAGCCAAGCAGGAAGGTGGCTACGTCCAGTTGCGCGAGGTCCACGACCGCCTGCACAAAAAGAGGATCACCTTCGCCCAGGGCGTTGAGCAACCCATCGAAGAGATCCCGCATCCCTTCCTTGCTGGTGAGTCACAAATCGCCATCGACCCCATTGATGGAGAGGAAAGAGTGACCGGTCAGTTCCAACCCACCGGCGGGTATCTGGTATCGGGCGGGACGCCCTATATCAAACTGACGCTCGACATGACTCACGAAGGCCCTTACGGTGTGCCGATGATGGCCTACGCCGAGGACACACAGAAAGGGATCGTGGAGTCACTCTCCCGTCGATCCGCAGGAACAAAGAGAAACGCCCGTGTCATTCTCGGCCAGAAGGCAGAGCAGACAGAGAACCCCACTGTGGGCGACGACATCGAGCAGGGCAAGGACGGCAAGATCGTTTGGGTGAATGACGTGAACAACGCATTCGCAGAAATGTCTCAAGCCACTCCGCCTGCAGATCAGTTGGGCCTCGAGTCCGACCTTCGCGCCTACGAGGAACAAATCCTCGCCGTCAGCCAGATGGCTATGGGAGGAGGAAGCAGGGTTACGGCCACGCAAGCGGCTCTCACTGCATCCTTTGGACAGCTAAACCGAGACTGGATGCAGAACCAGGTTGCACAGGTCTTCGAGGACATCTCCTACAACATGGTTCGTATCATGGGGGACAAGCGGTACGAGCCAAAGTCCTTCCTCGTCAATACAGCACAAGGTGAAGATGACCCTGTGTTCCAAGTGGTTCGGTCTGATATGCTCCAGGCAAGATTCCGGGTCCACGTAGAGGCAGGCTCAATGAAGCCGATGTTCGAGGAGCTTGAAAGGGAGGACGCTCTTGCGCTGTTCGGGCACATGATACAGCTGCCTGAGATCCCTCGCATCGAGTCGATCAAACATCTACTCAGAGCTTTCCGTGTTCCCAACCAGGACAAGCTGATCGGCGGTGCCGCAAACCTCGACGCCAAGCGCACTGCGGAATACGAGAACATGCTCTTTCTGTCGGGACAGAATGTTCAGGTTCACCCACAGGAGAACCACAGGGCGCATATGGAGGTTCATCGGCAGGTGCCACAGACACCGCAGTGGCAGCAGTTGGTTCAGCAGAATCCTCTACTGGCACAGCAAATTGCTCCCGCCCTCGATCAGCACATGCAGCAGCACCAACAGGCCCTGCAGCAGATGGCAGGCGGCGGGGCGGCTCCTGCTCGAGTAGGCAACCTGTCAGACGCGGGTGGCCTGGATACGGTTCGGAAGCAGTTGGGCAAGGTAGACTCTGCTGTCAGAAGTTCGGCCCAGGAGACATCGCAAGCAGTTGCCGCTATTGACAGGAATCAGAATTGAAATGCTCGCATCTGGACAACGCCCGTAACCTGAAAGGAACTTTTCTGGATGGCATACAAAATCAACATGAGAGGCGGGTCACATCCCCGCCTTGAGGATTATCACTGCGAATCTTGCGGAAAAGACGAAATCGATGTATTCTTCGAGAAGAAGGAGTCTGTAACTCCGACGAGAGCTTGTCCGCATTGCGGTGAAACTTCTGATCATGTGTTGATCGGGCGACGGCAGAACCACATTCATTCTGACCATAGCAGTATGTATGGGAAGTATGAGCCGGGACTTGGAGTGGTCGTAAAGGATTACGCCCACAAACAGCGCGTGATGAAGGAGTTAGGGGTCATGGAAGGTGCTGACCCTGTCGGCGGGAGCCGGTGTCATATTAAAGATGACCCCGGTCCCCGGAAACCCCATGCGGATAGTGGCTGGTCAGATTGACCAACCACCTCGAATAGGAGTATCAGATGACTGAACTTGTCCAGACGGACTCGAGCCAAGAGGTTGCGGCAGAAGAGACTACGAACGACGGACTGATCGACTTGGGTGCCGATTTAGACGCCCCAGCAGTCGAAGCAGCGC
>CEUI01064114.1_pt1 | contig 18439 bp, 28 predicted proteins | sample 531411 | NCBI WGS metagenome assembly CEUI01 (sample SAMEA2622841, study PRJEB7988) | marine metagenome | isolation source: saline water (ENVO:00002010), including
ACAATTCTCCTATTTGTTTTTGAGTAAAATCATTTCCTCCGCCTCTTATAGCTTGTGTCATAACTACTACTATATCTGTCATAGACAAATCTTGATTCATTAATCCATTTGCTAATTTTAGAAATGGTTTACCTGTAGCTTGCTCAATACGCATTATACCATCTAAAGTTAATCGAGTATTATACTCTTTATTCTTTAGATTTACCTTTAGCTCTCCTCGAAATTTGTTCATTCTTTGCTCCTAATGTTAAAGTTTCATCTCTATCACCAATATTAACGATATTATCTATTGTGAAATCTTTGCCATCAGCAGAAACATTTGAACCTACTTCTATGCCTTTGATAAAAGGTATTTCTATTTCTACTCTATCGTTGGACATATTAATTTGTCCATTAACAGTTTCTCCTGAAACAACGATTTCTGTTTTAGTCCATGCCATTTATTTTCTCCTAACTATCTATTACACAGTTGCAAAAGCGATAGCACCAGAACTTTCAAAAGTGAAAGAATAGGTTACTTCACCATTATATTCTCCTGCATATTCTAGAGAAGTTAATTGAAATTTACCTGTATAAGTACCGAAGTCTGGTATAAGGAATTGATAGTTAGTCAATGCCGCTTGATTCATGTCTGCTCGAAGTGTTGTTTCTGAAGCTGAATCAGTAAATACTCCTGAACCACTTACACTCATGGATAGAATACCACCATTCGCTAATAATTCTCTAGCTGTACCACTATCTTTATTTGTTATATCAACAGTTTCATCATTAATAGATATACTTGTTGACCTCATTCCTCCTATAGTAGTGAACGCTTCTGGTGAAGCTGAATCACCTAGTTTCATTAAGAGGGCTCTGCCTTTTTGTGCCGCCATAATATTTTACTCCTTGTTATTATGTGTCAGTTATAAATGCTCTAAATCGCATTATTCCATGTCTCGTTACACCATCTCCTTCTAAAACTTGAGTTGTGAACTCGCATCTCAAGTCTATCAGATTTGCTCCCGAAACGCTAAGAGAAAATTCATGCAATAAAGCATAAATTTGCTTCATTATGTTTTTTGTTTGTTTCATGCCTCTATAAGCACTCCAAACATCGATGTTAAAAACATAATCTCGTGCATCTAATGTTTTGCTACCATCATCTGTGCTAGTACCCTCACCAAGTACGACAATAGGCAAAGTAGAATCATCTGGAACTCCGTCAAATACACCTGTAATTAAACCTCCAAGTGTACTATCTCCATTTAGTCTACTATACAATGCTTCTTGTAATGCAAATGCGTGTAAAGCCATTAGATTAAAACCTTTGCTATATCTTTGTCTTTGCCGACAATTCTTCCTACCAAGTCTAGATTAGTATATGGGTCTACTGTTTTAGTACCTACTGCAATAATATTTTTATCTTTATTATTACTTGTACCTCTAACAAAATCGCCAATATTATAATCATCTGTATACATTTTTAAACTATATATCCCATTTGTTTTTACTTCGACAGGTTTAACAGAATCATCAACAACAACAAAAACTTTGGCTTTATCTATTGTATCTGATAAATTTCCATTCATATCGAATGCCATAAGTCTATGTATTGTTATTTCTTTTCTCCTTTAAAGAAACCTACTGCACCACATAATCCACAACCGATTAAAGCAACATTCTGCCATAAATCATTTGGAATTATTACTCCTGCCATAGCTAATACTCCACTTAGAGCCGCATATGATGAAGGTTCTTTAAATCTTTCTATTATTTTATCCATTTTTTCCTCCTCTTATTTTAAACCACTTTTTATGGCTTTAGTTATATTATTTCTAAACTTTGACCTTGCTTGTTCTGCGGCAGGTTGCATAAAAGGTCTTGCCGCCATTTTCAAAGTTCCAAATTCTAATGCTTCACTATAATCTGCATTACTTATAATGTCAGCTTCAAATTTGTTTGCACTTATTTTTAACGATATTTGGTTCGCTAAAAATCCTGAATCTGAAGCAGGAGGGTCACCTGCTTTAGAAGTTCTTATTGTTCTTGTAGGATTGTATCGTGTAACTTCATTCCCTGCCCTAGCATTCTGTAAAATACTAACTACTGCTGTATTTCTTATATTATTTGCAATAGAAGCTACTACTTTTTGAACATTACTTTCTGTATCTCTTTTCTGTTCATTCTTTTTAATTTTGAATTGGCGCATATTTTTTACTTTAAATTTAATATTAGACATCTTCATCAGTTCCTTCCGTACATCTAAACAATAAAAATCTATCTCTTTCCTCTATTGTATAAACATATTTAACTGATAATATTCTTGTTGTGCCATAATCGTTCCAAGATATACGCATTTGTCCACCATTAGCTTTGTAATCTATATTGCTATAGTATCTTGTATAAACATCATGGGTAAGATTATGTTCTATTCTACCTGCATCATAAGGCGAATTACCTGTTACAGGTTTAATTTGTCCAAATAGTGTACGTTTAGTCCCCCAAGAAGTAGTAAATCCACCTCCTGTATCAGTAGACCTTGTTCTATTTTGTAAAGTTATTGAATATCGTAAATCACCGATTGCGACTGATTGCTTTGCCATTAGCTGAATCCAATACCGAACCTACTCACTCTGAATGGTCTTATCAATGATTCTATAACTCCAGACACCCTTGTTGTTGACTCTCCTTTAAGTAATGGCTCTGGATTTTCAAAATAATGTACTGCTAAAGATGTGATAGCTGTTTTTAATGGTTGTGGAACATCACTTGCCGCAGTTCCATATCCTGCTACATAAGTTACTTCTATAGCATTAGCTACTCTTAACAAGTTATCCCAAGTTTCTCCTGTTCTAAGAATAACTCTTGGTATAGGTGATTGTAAATCTACATAGTATTTAGATGAAGCTACAGTTGTTGCTGTGTCATCATCATCATATGTTTTTACATGAGTAACACTTGTAACAGGTGGTCTAGGTAAATAAATTGCATTACCTATTCTTTGTAAATATGGACCTACTGTTATTCCTTCAGTATTCGGTAAGGAATTATCATCTGCATATCCATATCCATAAGGATAAGCGTCTAGTCCTAACTTTAATGTTTCTTGTGTCAAAGTCCTTTGCGTTAGCTCCATAACTATTTTCGTTGCCGCACTTCTGCAAGTTCCTATTAATGTATCATGTGTGCTATCAGATGTTGGAATCCTTAAAGCTATTTTCACATCATTATCAGTAACAGGTAAAGTTGTGTATGCAGTTACAGTAGTTAAACCAGACATTTTTTATTCCTTATGCTTTCTTTTTAGTCTTTTTCTTTGGAGCATCTGTTTCAGCTTGAGTTTCAGTTGGCTCTACTACTTTTTTCTCTTTTAATCCTGCTTTAATTGCTCCACCTGCATCTACAAAAGCATTTGCAATATCTATTTGCCAATCTTCTGTCATATCATAAGTTTTTCCTAATTCGTAGGACATACTAACATTTCCGAGTTTGCTAGTAGCACCTTGCATTGTTTTAATCATAGTTATCTTCATATTTTTATTCCTTCAAAAATAGAGGGGAGCAAAATAACCCCCCTCTAAATTAACATTAGCCAGTTGGTGAGCCGTCATTGCCCCCAGAAGCAGGTTTATGGATTGGAGCTGTTAGCCCCACTACTCCATGTGGAGTTCCATTAGTATGAGTACCTGTTTTAGTAACTGCTACTCTTACATACCTTTCTGGACCTACATAACCAATAGTGTAAGCCGCATCATCTTCAGCGGCGGCATCTACTGTAGCAAAAATACCAGAACTATCTACTGTACCATAAGTTACTCTAGTAGTATCTGTAACTGCGGCAAAAGTTGAATTGTCTGATGAGTCTTGCAAAATGTAATCCCACTTAACTGTTGAACTCAATGTGTCGCCACTTTCTCCTACATTAACAACAATCATTGCACCATTATCAAATTGAGTATCTAACCCATTTGAATTTGCTGTTGCTGTTAAAGTTGCAGGGTCTAGTAATTGAGTTACGCTCATATTGTTTGCTAAATCTATTTTAGACATAATTTACGCTCCTCTCTATGCTGACACTTTTTGTTTACGGATAGCTTCTGCTAATACTACCTGTCCACCTACTCTTTTACGAGCAATGTAACGGATTGAACCTGTACTTGCTTGTGTATAAGGGTCACGAAGTATTGACAATGCTATTCTGTCAACAATAGTGTATGCTCTACGGAAATCTCCGAAAGCGATTGGATAATTGCCTGCACCTACGTTTGGCATATCTGATGCTTCAACATAAGGCTGACCTAGAATTGTGTTAGGAACTCCTGTTTGAAGTGAGAATCCTGCTTGGAACACATAAGAACCACCTGTACCTGTATTTAATTGTCTGATAGCACTTAAAGTAGAACGATTAAATACAAATGTTCCATTTCTTGCGTAATCAGACTTTACAGCACCATAAAGGTCTAAAAGACCATCTATTTGTAGTGTACTTGCATGTCCTGTATTAGTTTCTCCTACTGAAGCATTAACCATAAATCCTTCTGGTTGTCCAGATGCAGTTCCGTTCACAAATGAAGTGCCCTCTGCAACAGCAAACTGAGTAGAGAATTCTTCTGCTAACATAGCTTGCATGTCAAAAACTGGGTCCTCAACATCTTGCTCTGAAATATCTACAAGAGCATATAACTCATGTGCCGCAATTTCTTCTAGCCCAAAAGTTAGTCCTGTAGTTTCGCTTCTTGTTCCTACTTCTGAAGTCCAAGCCGCAGAGAAAACACCTGTTCTTGAAGGTATTTGTACGCTACGATTTGTTGTGCTTCTTACTCTAGCAACAGTTCTGATTGGCGAAAATTCAGTTACTTTTTTGATAATTTCTCTTACATACTCTGGTGGAGCTAAATAACCACCTGAAGTATCGTTAGATACTGTAAGCACTTTTAGTTCCATTTCGTCTAAAGAGTCTTTACCTTTTCTTAACATTTTTTCAAATGCTATACCTTTTGCGTCTATATCTGAAGTAGTTAAGCCTGAATCTGGTCGTTTCATTGCAGTTTCAAGTTTTTCTAATTTTTCAGATACATTCTTTTGCTCCATAGCTATACGAGTAGCTTTTTGATTAATGTCCTCGTATGCATCAAGAGACTTTTCTATTTTACTCAGCTTTTCCTCTGTTAAAGGGTCTGCTTCGCCTTTCTTCTCAATTTGAGCTAGTTTTTCTTGGTGAGCACTTTTAAATTCTTCAAATGCTTTACCAATGCCTTCTACTGCTTCTTTGAGTTCAGACTGAGTAATTTTTTCTTCTTTAACATCACTCATAGAATGTTCCTCCATTAAGATTGAAATTTGTTAATTAACTCTTTCATAGAATTAATCAACGGCTCATTATTATCTGCATTTTCAACATCCCATTGATTATTCAGACTTGTTGAGACTGCCTTAGCGGCAATCTTTGCTTCAGACCGAGATAAATCACCTTCCTCTCGAAGAAATTTCTCCCAATCTCTTATAGTTCTGTCAATTCCTTTAACTGCTTGAATCGTTGCTTTAGGATTCATTGGGAATGTAACAAGACTAATCTCCATAAGGTCTACTTCCTTTAAATGCCTTTTTCTTCTTCTATCATCATAGTATTGCTTTGCAGGGTCTGCTTTATAACCGATAGATAAACCATCAATAGCTCCCATTTTAAGCAATTCATAAGCATCTTTTCCCCCTTGAGTACCAAGAGCAAGTCGACCTGAAACTTTTAAACCATCTCCATCTTCTGAAATTCTATCATATACACCTATTGGCATATCTGTTTTATGTTGCCATAACATTTTTACTTGTTTTGCTTTTCTTTTTCTTAAACTCTTTACAAAAGCTCCTTCTTCTACAACATCTCCACCTAAGTCTTTATTTCCAAAAATAGAAGCATATCCACTAAATGAACCATCTTCTGCATCAGCTTTCAAACTTAATTCTGCTGAAACTTCTAATGATTTTTGTTGCATTTCATTTTCATCGCTTTTTAAAGGTGATTCCATATCATTATCTTCAAACATATTAGACATCCTCGCATAGTATCGGTTTATAGTATTGGTTATTTTAGAACGGTCAGAGTTAGGTAAATCAACCCCACCTCTAGAGCCAGACATAGCTCCTGCCGCCGCAAATATTCCTCTAGGGATTGCGACTATTTTATTATTAACAACATCTGCAATAGGTAATTTATATCCACCAAAGTTATCTTCTTCTTCTTGGTCGTAATATAAAAATGCTTTTTTATAAGTATTAGAAGGTTTATCTTTACTATCTGTAAAAACTCTAATTCTTGCTATTGCTGAGTCAGAGTCCCAAGACCTATCCCTATCATCTAGGATTGGTAAAAGAGTTGATGTTGTAGCTTTTTCTAAATTAGTCATTAATTATTCCCACTAATATTGATAGCTTATGCTTTCTTCCAACCCTTGTGGGTAAAAATACTCTATCATTGATTATTTTTGTGTGCAAGTGTTTATTCTTCTCCATAGACATCTAATTCTGGTTGAACATATATTACTACACATCTACAATTAATTACATTAGCAGGACCTCCGTTAGGGTCGCCTGTATATTCCATTTGTTTTCCACCCACAATAAAAGGTTCTTCCATGTCTACCTCTTGTCCATTTGCTTCAAAATGACTTTCTCTTGTTCTATCATCCATAGTTGCAACCCATCTTTTTTTTAAATTAGGTTGTATCAAAGCATATTCTTTTCCCACTTGGTGATTTGCAAATGATGCGGCACTATGTGTTTCTGTTCTAGCTATTGTAGCTGACCTTGACCTAGAAAATTTTGGACTATATCTTTCTTTTATATTTTTAGCTATTTGTGGCAAACCTAGACCTTCTTTTTGTCCTTTTAATAAAACTTTTCTAAGTTGTTTTCTTGTTGTGTTATCAATATCTGAAATATGATTAGCTCCTATTCTTAATAAAAATAATTCAAGTAATTCTTGCCAATAATTTTCATCTGACCTTTTTGTATAAAGATAACGGTCTACTCTACTTGTAAATGTTTTTATTACTTCATAATAATGAGGTGATAATATTCTATCTACTTGAGGTCTTGTTTCTGCTAAGTAAACATCAAAACCCAAAGTACCATTTTCTTCTAATGCTTTTGCTGAACCATTACTGACACTACTAAAGTAATTAATAAATTTTCTAGTTAATCCTCTTTCAAAACTTCTGCGTATTCTATCTTGAGTAAGAGCTTCTTTTCGTACATCTAGTTTTATTCGTTTCTTTTTTTGTAATTCCATTAATCTTTAGACCTCAAGGGATGTCCTTCTGGTAGTAAGTCTGTATCAAACTTTCCCCTTCTAAATCTTCCTGTTCTTACTGCAAATAAAAAAGCATTTACTCTAGCTATTCCCCATTGGTCTGGACCTGTAACATTCGGTCTTACACTTTGAGGATTAGTGCTGTATGCACCCACTCCTCTGCGAAATACTTTCTCTAACATACCCATAGTAACTTTTTTTCCTTTTTTATCTCCGTATTTGTCATTATGTTCTTTTACTTTATTTTGTATGGTTTTTTTTATTCTGCCTGTAAGTTTTTTTAATTCATCTTCACTTAAACTTACATAAGGCACATCTATTCCATCATCTTTTCTATTTATTTCATTTACTTTGCGTTTACTCCAAGCAAATCCTGCATCACCACCCCACAAAGACCAAGCTATTCTTCCATTTGAAGGATAACCTTTCTCTCCTTGCCTAAAACCTTCTGCTCTTTTATCTATTTCATGTCTTGCAAAAAAAGATTTCATTCTTTTTACTGTGCTTGGTGATAAGTTTTCCCTAGCTACTAATTGTCTTGCTCTGCCTGCTCCTATGTTAGTACCGCCTCTTCCAAATTCTTTTCTCCAATCTAAACCTCTTTGTGCTTCGTTTGCCATTTCCACAGTAGGTTTAAGGTTTATATCTTTTGGTTCTAATGATAAATTTGTAAGTTCATGGTATTCTTCATGAGTTTTGCATGGCATGTAATATGTAACACCATTAATTTCATGTGTATGACTTCCTACACACCCAATTTCTTGAGCTCTATCTTCTGCTTGTTCTATATTTTCATGTAATTCTAGAGCTTTTTCATTTTTTTTTTCACCATAAACTTCTTCATAAAGTTTATCTGCCTCATCTTCATCTTGAGGTTGTGGTGGTTCTGGTTGTGGACTGCCTAATGGGAATAAATTAGCAGGAATATAAACTTCATCTCCACCAGATATAGGTTCTAATCCTAATCTTTCTCTTGCTTCATTTCTTGTTAATACTCCCTCTTGCACAGCTCTAAGAATATTATCTGTTACCATTCTTCTTCGTTCTGTTATTGCAGGGATTGCATCAATATCATATTGTAAAGTTAAATCTTCACCAAATAAAGGCACTAACCATTCATTTAAATCAGATTCAATATGTCTTAATAGAGGAATAATAGTTTCTTCATATAAAGCTAGTCTTGCTTCTGCCATATTATTATATGTTTGTGTATCTGAAGCTCCGATAAGTTGAGCAGGAACACCAAACACTAAAGCAATATCTTTAGCTGACATAGATTTCATATTAGCAAAATCCATATCTTTAGGTGATAATCCCATTTCTTTATAATCAAAATCACCTTCTAATATCATAGTACGCCCTGAATTTTTTGTTCCGTTAAATCTTGATGCTAAATCTTGTCTTAATTGTTCTCTTTGAGAATCCGTAAGCATTGTCATTGCTCCTACTTCATCTCTTGGCTTGTAAACTACTGCTCCACTAGGTCTAGCACCATTTATAAGTAAATGAGTATTATGTTTTCCACCTAAATTGTGTTGGTCAATATCAGCGGCGGCAGGCATAATTGGACTTTGTCCTAAATAATCATCTGTAGGATTAAACATTTTTATTTGTTTTACTTCTGATTGACCTGTAATTTGGTCTATTGGATACTTAGCTTTAATTTGTCCATCAATAATATAACGATATTCAATAGGCATAAATCCTATTTTATTTGTTTTTATTTCAATTCTATCTGGTCTTAGACAGTAAAGCTCTGTAGGCAGACCTGTTTCTGGTCCTACTCTTAACATATAACTATTACCAGATATTAATAAGTAACTAATTATTTTTTGGAAATACTCACTTTGCGACATACTCGGATTTGGTTTTTGTAGTAAGTCTAATAAGGGACTTTCCTCTATTGGTTGGTCGCCACGCATTAATTTAAAAGGAACACTACTTGCTCCCATAGCAATTTCATTAATACAACGATATACAATAGCATTTTCTACATATCCATCTCTTGCTAAATCTTGATAACCATCTCTTGAAGTTGGATTGCTATATCCTGTCTGATGATAAGATATAGTTGCACTATTATCGTATTTTATATTTGATTGGTTTAATAAAGCTTTCCAAGCATCTCTAAAACCCATTAGCTTATCCTCCATTGTGCTGTCATACTAGACTTACTTAATTCTGTCATTCCCCAAACTAAAGCATCTAGTCTATCTGGTGATTTTGTTTTATCTCCCACGAAACTACACATCTGGTCTTCTAATTTAGTGAATGTTCCTACATGGGAAACTTTTTTTTGTTCATACAAAGCAGAGATTGGTTCTGCTCTTACTAATTTACCACGACTTGCTGAAACTTTTTTATAAGGAATGTTTTTATCTACTGTTCTAATTAATCGTTCCACTAAATCGCCTCCATTATTTACTTCTGCTATAATTCTTGACGCTTTGTGTTTATAATACGCATTTACGACTTGTTTAGCCCAAGCATCTGCACTCATCTTTCCTGATACATCATCTATTATATAATACCTTTCGTCAATACCTAAACCACAAACGACTATTCCAGTTTCATCACTATTTTGATTTGCAGTAACAGCAGGGTCTACTCCTATAACAATTCTTTTCATTTCAGGTATTTCCCTGACTCTACTTTCTTCTATCATATTGTATGTCCATAAAGCCCCTTCAACATCATCTAAAATCTCTGCATAAAGTTCTTGTCTGCCTAATCTTGTTCCTTCATATCTTTCTTTAAATAGGGCTAAAGCTGAGTCTGCTAGGTTATCAACATTTTCAAAAGTATTACCTTGTGTAACGTGAACATCTTCTCTGTCATATAAAGTTCTTATTAAATTTGTTGGTCTTGGAGTAGTTGTAACTATAGTTTGTGGATGTTTACCTAATCTCATGCCAAATTGTAATTGGTCCCATGCATCCATATACCTCCATGCCGCTAATTCATCACACCAAGCTCTATGATATTGTGGACCTCTCATTCTATCTGGTTCACTTGCGGCATATCCTTGAATAATACTTCCATTAAATAAAACTATTTCTGCGTTACTCTTGTTATATCCTTTTGCTTTTTGTTTATCAAAATAACACTCTTTAGGAATCAATGATAATATTCCACTATTGCCTTCAAAACATACTCTCCTCAAATCTCCAAAAGTTGGTGCAACAACAGCACATCTTGAATTGGGGTATCTTAAACTGTAATTAACGATGTCTTGAGCTCCTGTCAAAGTTTTTCCCCACCCTCTACCTGCTAATATAAGCCAAACATTCCATTCACCTTCTGGAGATATTTGTTTTTTCCTAGCTTGACGTAGCCAATTAATGTAATGACTCGCCGCCTGAGCGTTTTGCGTTGGCGAGCTCATCAATGAACTCGTAAACTTCTCTAACTGCTGACTCTTGAGTAATTGTTGCATTTATACTTGTATTCTCCGTTGAGTCCCCTAATGATAACCTTCCTATTTTTTGTGTAACAGATAAAGCATTTGCTAATCTTTCTAATGCCACAGGCGTAAATGGTCTGCGTAAATTATTATCTGCAATTTCTCTCATAGCATTTTGAAGTAAATGTGATATTTGAGTTTGCAATGCTTTTGCTAAATTAAGATTTCTTCCGTCAAAGTTTATAGACTCTTTTGCTAACTCATCTCTTTTTGCTGTATCTTTTTGTTGAGCTAGTTCTAATTCAAATCTAGTTCTTTGACCTTTCCAATCTTGTGATTGCGACCTTCTAAATAAAGTTGCTTTTGCCACATTATGTTTAGCTACTAGAACATCAATAGATGGGTAAACTCTTTCCCCTTTTTCATTAGTTACACCTTGCACATATTCCTGTCTTAACTTCTCTGTTAAATCTGGGGTAAGCGTATTAGGTGATGTTTTTTCGTTTTCCATGATACATTTGTATATTATTATCACTTTATTATCAAGTTTTTTTCACAATCCCAGATTTCTGGGACTTTTTTCTTCACTTTTTTTACATTTTTTTGTCAAAAGACTTGCATACATATATAGAATGTGTATAATAGTACACATAAGGAAACAAAAACAATAATTGAGGGATTAATTAAAATGATAAACATAAATACAAATAGAACTTTTGGAATAGAGTTAGAAGCATACAATATATCTAGGGAACACTTAATAAGAGAATTAAGAAACGAAAATATAGATGCTCATGCTTCTTCTTACTGTGGTAGAGATTACTCAGTATGGCAAATTAAAACTGATTCATCTATTAATGGTAATAACGGATTTGAAGTAGTAAGTCCGATTTTAACTAAAGATAGAATTGAAGAAGTTAAAACTGTTTTAAGAATCATTAATGAAAATGGAGGTGAAGTAAATTCTTCTTGTGGTATGCATATACATTGGGGAGTATCTGATTGGGGTATTAAACAATTTAGAAACTTTACAAAAAGATATGTAAAATTTGAAAAAGCGATTGATTCAATAGTACCTCGTTCTAGAAGAGTAAATAATAATAGATATTGTAAATCAATTATTAATGATGACTATGGGAATCAATTAGTTGATAACATCAATAGAACATTTAAGAAAATTGATAAATGTAGAAATGTTAGACAAATTAGTCGCACAGTTACATTTGGAAAATTCTCAAAATTAAATACTGATGTTTTTCCTAGAAGTGGAACTATTGAAATAAGACATCATTCTGGAACTTTAGATGAAAGCAAAATATTAAATTGGATTTCTTTGACAGGTGGAATGATAAATGATTCTGATAATCGTAAAGCAGTAAAAAACTTTTCAAACGATATACAGATAGGTATGGATACTACTGATATTAAAAAACAATTATCTACGTTATTAAATGGATTAGTAAGAGTTGGAAGCATTACAACAAATACTAGAAAATTCTTTAAAAGTAGAGCAACACAATTAAGAAGGGTAGCATAATGTATATTAAAACTAACGATGGAAAACTTTGGAATGTTTCAGATAATACAGATTTGGTTCACAAACTTAAAAATGAATCTAGAACAAGAACAAAGACTGTTGAAGAATATATGAAACTTTGCAGTAGGTGGAGTTTTATATATAACAAAGCAATTATTAGACATGATAGTATTGATAACTTTGTAAATGATTTACTTAAATATGACATATTACAGAAGTGGAGTGTCGTGTAATGTTATATCTAGCTTATGGAAGTAATTTAAATATAGAACAAATGAAAATAAGATGCCCAAATGCAAAACCTGCAGGTAAATTTCTTTTGCCTAATTATAAACTTGTTTTTAGAAGTGTGGCTGATATTACTAAGTCTGAAGGTGATAAAGTTCCTATCGGAGTATGGAAGATAACTGAACAATGTGAAAAAGCTCTAGATAGATATGAAGGTTATCCAAGATTATATCGTAAAGAATATTTATCAATAAAAGCAAATGGAGAGAAAACTCTTTGTATGTTTTATCAGATGAATGATGAGAGTTATGAATACCCTCCTCAATATTCTTACTTTCAAACAATTCTAGATGGTTATAAAAATTTCAAACTTGATGAAAGGTTTTTATTTGATGCTCAAAAAGATTGTATTCATAAATCTGATGATATGTTTAACAGTATCTACTCAATCACTAGCCGATAATATTCCAGATAAATGGGATAGAGATAGAGATGACGATGGCATTGTTGATAAGTATGATAATGATTGGGATAATGACGGTATTTCCAATAAATGGGACAAAGATATAGATAATGACGGAATATCAGATAGGTGGGATAGAGATAATGATAATGATGGAATTGCAAACAAATATGATAGAAATACCGATTTTTAACAAAAAATTCTAAATTAATCCCTTTAGAATGCCCTGCTAGTACCCTCTAAGAAGGGTTCTGGTAGGGTGATACCCCCCTAAATTTAAGATTAACTAGGGAACTTTTCTCTAAGAGTATAAGATAAAGTTAATTCTTCATCTTGATTTATTGTTTTTATTGTTTTTAAAATATAGACAGTAGTCGTATTGTCTAAATCAAAAGGTAATTTAATGCAATTTGGATTATTAGAATGATTTATAAATCCTCCTATTGGAGTACGGATAACACCATCTTGAAAACTTTCATGTAATATATGACAGATTCCAATATCAGTATCTTTATCTATTATATGACTTGCAAATAAACCTAAACCTTCAATTTTTGATTTTCTAATTGTAAGATAATCTGGTAAAGGTCGATACCCATCATTATCCACCTTCTGCCCTCGTAAAGTCTGGAACCCATCCTAACTCAAATTCGCCATCTCCTTTTGTATCTGGTGAACCATTAGCATTATTAAGTCTATCTATTTCTTCTTGTTCCATACCTAATTTTTTTTGTAACCATTCATCATTTACTTTATGTTCTGTTTTAAGAGATTGCACCAATTCAGACATTTTCATTACATAGTGTGAACCTCTTGCTCTGTTATGAGTTATTGTTGCTGATATTTGTTCTGCTTTTGATAAATCATCATCTAGAATAACGACAGGAACTTTGCCTTCTGTTTTTTCTAATAATCTTGGGTCACTTGATACTACCCATCTATGATAACCATCTACTATTTCGTAATTAGACCTTACTACTATGGGTTGAGTCCATCCACAAGTAAGGATAGATTCTACTAATAATTCTAATTCAATAGGTGCTACTTTATTTGGATTATAAGCATTAGCTTTTAAATCATCTCTATGAAGCCATTGCATATTACTTATGGGTTGGTTGATTGTATCTTTCTTCATTGTATTTCCTTTTCATGCTTACATATTGGTCATTATTCATTGCCCAAGCAGGAGTTTTTCTATCTTTATAATCTCCTCTTACTGCTATTTTAAGTAAGAAATCCCATCCTATGCCTGTTTGTGGATGTGTTGCTTTCATTATAGGGTCTTTTGTTTTTTTCCCATGTGCTTTAATAAATCCTTGAATTCTTTTTGCTACTTGAGCTTTATAAGGGTCTGGATGCTGACTTACCCAATGTTTTATAAAATCTTGCCAAGAAACATTATCTGGTTTTTCTGGGTTTTTCCTAGCAGAATATAACAAAGTATTTGAATACCTTGCGGCAGTAGCGGCACCTTCTACCCTCATTGACATCTTTCCCCATATATTTGGAAAACACTCTTTAAATTGATAAAGACCTCTCATTGGTTCTTCTCCATAAGGAGGAGCACATCTTTGGTCATCTGGTGATATACCCATTTTATCCATGACATCATAAGCAGTATTATAATCCCAATTATATTTTCTAGGAGCTACCCAAATATCAGATGTTTTCCAATCATAGACAGGATAAACTTTATATACATTGCCTTGAGAAGTTCCGTCATCATATTTTATTATATGTGTATTATCTCTTGTTCTACTGTTTAATATAGCTCTTGTTCTGGTTAAACTTTCACTAGCTCTTATTCCCATAACCACTCCTACATTTCCATATTTTTCTGGAGGAAATAATAATCCATTTATTTCTGGAATGGTAATTCTATCTTCTTCTTTCATTGGAAAACCTTTTAATTCAGTTAAGGCTTCTGGCGGTAAAGGTCTTACCCATTTAGTTTTTTCCGAAGGGGAGTATGGAAACCACCATGGCTTGCTAATGCTACAAGCATTTCTATGCCTAACAGGCAAACACCACCATTTCAAATCTACCTCTGGCAATTTAGAAACTCTGCGAACATATTCCTCTGTTTCATAAGGAATAGCTTCTTCATCAAAAAAATGAGCTTCTATTTTTTTTATATTTCTTCTTTTTGCTTCTTCCAAGACTAGATTTAAACATGCAGTGCTATCTTTACCACCAGAAAACATTACAATTATAGAATCCATTAAATCAAATGCTTTTGATACTCTTTTTACTGCTAAAGTATATACATCTTCATCAATTATTTTTTTCTTACCTAAGACAGGTTTTTTAGCCTTTGCCATGGTCAATATATGTCCTATTAATCATAGAGTGATTTTCGTCAGTTGGTCCTGTGTCTGAGTCTGGATGAAAAGCTATTATATCCATGTGTTTATCTGTAGTTCTAAATGAATGTAGCTCTTGTTCTTCTAACATAAACATACAACCTTTTTTTAAAGGTTTTACCCATCCGTCATCATAATTTGATTTTTCTTGAAATGCTTCACCACCACCTCCTATGACTACTCCCATTCTTATAGAAGGGTGCGTGTGTTGTGTTTGATATATGCCTGTGGGAAAGTGTAAATGATTTAGGACAGGGTCGCCCATTCTTGGCATAGAAACCAATACACTATCTGAACATCCATCTATGTAAGATAATCTGCCTTTTTTTTCTATAGTGCCTACCATTGGCATACATCTATATCCTTTTTTTTCTACTACCCACACAGAAGAACCTTCTTCTACTGTAAACTCTAATTTACCATTTAAAGCAAAATAATTGCCTTCTTGAAGACTCCATCTAAATTCATTTTCTATTGTTGCTTTTCCATTTACAACATATCCAAAACAAGAAGAACTTCTTTCTCCCATAAACGCATCTTTTGAAATCCAAGTTGATAAAGTAGGGTACATTGTTTCTATAGCATCTATTATTGTGCCATTTTCTGGTTCATAGATAACTTCCATTTTTTAAATCTCCTTTAAGATTTTAAGTAATGCTTGAGTGCTAGTAGTCAATCCATTTGCATCCATTATATCTCTTAATGTTGATAATACCATCTTTTTATCTTCTGGCAACATAACAAAAGTAACAGATTGATATTCTTCCATATCTAATTTAACTTTTTCTTCTTTTGTTACATTTTCAGACATATTATCTAAAAATTGACTATCATCTATATTTATTTCATCTTCTTCTAATATGTTTAAAAGTTCTCTTATACTCTCATCTGCATTTTCTAAATCTTTTAATTCTATATTTAATAATTCTTCATCCCAACCAGATAACTCATTCAATCTATTATCTAATATTCTATATGCTTTTATTTTTTCTTCTGTTAATTGGTCTGCAATAACGACAGGGACTTCTGAAAAATTTAATTTTTGTGCGGCTAAAAACCTTGTATGACCTACAACAATGATTTTATCTTTATCGACTACTATAGGTTGTTGCCATCCAAACTCTTTTATACTATGTGCTACTGAATCTATAGCTTTATCTGATATATCTCTTGGGTTTTTATTATAAGGTTTTATTTCATTAATATTGATGTTATTTACTTGCATTTTTTTCTCTGATAATAAAATTCTTTTTAAATAGCATATTATATGCTAATATACTCTATAATAATTTAAAACAATAATCAAGGAGTAAATAAAATGTATTTTAATAATTTAAAAAGTTTACAAAAAACTATCAGTAATGATGCAAAAACAAGGAATGATTCAGTTGTTCGTTTAAACTCTATTTCTTTAGGCAAAAGAGATAATGTGTATATAAATGGAGATGCCTATAAAACCACAGATACTTTCCATTCACATCTTGCACAAAAACTTGATATACCTATGGTTTATTATAGAAAAATGTTAAATGAAGATAAGAGTTTACTTCAATACAATGTTAATACTTGGTTAAGCAAACAAGATTATGAAACAAAAGTTCTTTTAAGAAGTTACGAAAAGTTAGAAGAAAGCAAATATAGTTTTCTAAATTGGCGAAGCAAAACAAAAACAGCTAGAGGAATATTATCTAACAGATATAAAATTATGGATAATTATGAATTATTAGATGATTTACAATATCTTATTGATGATTATGAGGTAAAAAAATGTTACCATGATGACCAAATAACTCAAATTAAATTACTTTTTCCAAAAATAAAAGGACAAGTCAAGGTAGGAGATGAGGTACAAGCAGGACTATCTTTTCGTAATTCAGAACTTGGTTTTTCTTCCATATCTGTTACTGCTTTTATTTATAGATTAGTCTGTGAAAATGGAATGATGTTGCCTAATACTTTAGCCATTAGCAAAAAGTACCATATTGGCAAACCTATTGAAAATATTAATTATTCTTTGCCAGAAGATTTAATTACTGAGATATTTAATATGTTTCAAGAACTACAAAGTCCTGCACTTTTTAACAATGCTTTAGAAAAATTAAAACATTCTAGTAAACAAAAATTTAAAAAAGTAAATTACAAAACACTTCGTAGAGATTACAACACCACTTCAAGTGAAGAAGAAAAAATAAAAGAAAATCTTGAAAAAGATGAAGACTTTACTCATTATGGACTAATTCAAGCAGTTACAGCTACTGCTAGAGAAATAAAAAATATCCAGAGGTCAATACATTTGGAAAAATTAGGAGGAAAGTTACTAAGTTGCACTCCTACACAATGGAAAACTTTAGTAGCATAAAAAAAGGGCAGTAAAAATAAAACTGCCCTTAACAACAATCAAGAAATTTAAATCTATATTGAAAGGCACAAAATGTCAATGGATGTAGAAGAAGTTAAAAGAATTGGAACGACACTTTTTAAAAGTGGTTGGCAAACTCGTTTTGCTGAATTTCTTGGTATTACACCTCAACATTTTAGAAGATATTTAAGTGGAAAAACTATTATTCCAGAGTCTAAAGTACGACAAATAAGAATGATGGATTTTCTAAAAAAGAAAGGTTTATGGGAGGAATATGTATCTAAAAATATTATTAATAATTTGCGTGATTTGCGTTAAAACTGTTTATGGTGCTGATGAACACTATTGTTTATCAGAAGCTATTTATTTTGAAGCAAGAAATCAATCAGAAATAGGTCAAAAAGCAGTAGGATTAGTAGTTATAAATAGAGTAAAAAGTTCTATTTTTCCAAACACTCCATGCAAAGTAACAAGACAAGCAAAATATAAAAATTATTTACCTATATTACACAAATGCCATTTCTCTTATTATTGTGATGGCAAACCAGAAAAAATTTATAATAAAAAAGCATGGAACAAAGCTAAAGCAATAGCATATCAAATATTAAATAATGAATTGCAAGATTTTACAAATGGCTCATTATATTATCATGCTAATTATATTAAAAAACCAAAATGGACACAAAAAATGCAAGTTATGTTAATTGTTGAAAAACATATTTTTTATGGGCATAATAATTAAAAAAGTAATTGGAAATAAAAATGCACGAATATAAATGTGAATTAGTAAGAGTAGTT